>PVMK01189054.1_pt2 | contig 131820 bp, 130 predicted proteins | sample 1853481 | NCBI WGS metagenome assembly PVMK01 (sample SAMN08533507, study PRJNA380276) | Marine sediment metagenome, whole genome shotgun sequencing project.
TGCCTTCACACGGCAGAGGTCACTGGTTCAATCCCAGTATCGCCCACCACTCCACCGAACATCCTCGAAACATAACCTGCCTGCCATTGCTCCACCCAGCCTGTTTCGCTCCACAATATTTAAGCGCCGCGACCGATCGCATAGTAGGCAAACCCAAGATTTTTCATTTGCTCGGGATCATAGATATTTCTGCCATCTATTATCACCGACTCTGACAGCAGTTCCGCCATGCGGCCAAAATCCGGGCTGCGGAATTCACGCCATTCTGTCGCCACTACCAAAGCATCAGCGCCTTCCAGTGCATCTTCAGCACTGTCACATAGAATGAGATCAGGGCCGTTCACCATATATACGCCTGGCCTCCTCATTGGCAACAGGATCGAATGCCCTGACGACCACCCCTGCTTCCCAGCAGGCTTCTATAAATATCCGGCTGGGTGCCTCACGCATATCATCCGTATTTGGCTTAAATGCAAGCCCCCAAAGGGCAATAGTCCTGCCCTTTACACTACTCCCAAAATGCCCCTACCAACTTGCTGAATAAAACGGCCTTCTGACGTTCATTGACATTTGCGACTGCCTGCAGAAGTTCAGCCGGAAAATTATTTTCCGCGGCGATACGAGTCAGAGCGCGCACATCTTTAGGAAAACATGAACCACCATAGCCACACCCCGGATAAATAAAGCTATAACCTATGCGCGGGTCCGAACCAATCCCCAACCGAACTTTTTCTATGTCGGCCCCCAACCGTTCCGCGAGACCGGCCAGTTCATTCATAAAGCTGATTTTCGTTGCAAGCATGGCATTCGCCGCATATTTAGTCAGTTCAGCTGAACAAACATCCAGAATAATGAGGCGATCATGATTCCGGTTAAAGGGTTCATATAATTTGCGCAAAAAATGTTCGGCCTTTTCACTATGTGTACCGACAATAATTCTGTCCGGCTTCATAAAATCTGCGATCGCAGCCCCTTCCTTCAAAAACTCTGGGTTGGAAACCACGTCAAATGGGATGGCTTCATTTCGTGCATTAAGTCTTGCCTGGATATCCTTCGCCACCCGTTTTGCCGTCCCAACCGGGACGGTGGACTTATTTACAATAACTTTATATTCCTGCATTCGCGAGCCTACAGCATCGGCGACAGCCAACACATACTGCATATCTGCTGCCCCGTCTTCATCTGGCGGTGTACCTACCGCTATCATCTGAATCAAACCAAATGCAACCGCATCATCAATATCTGTGGTAAACCGCAAAGTCCCCTTGGCCATGTTCCTGCGCACAATACTTTCCAGACCGGGCTCATAAATCGGTATTTCTCCACTATTCAGCATGTCAATCTTGCGCTTATCTATATCAACACAAAGCACATTAGCCCCTGTATCTGCGATACAGGCGCCGGTCACAAGGCCAACGTAACCCGCGCCATAAATTGTAATATCCATTACATATACCTAATGTAAGTAGTTAATTATTGCCCGATGCTATTCACCAACAACTTTGTAAACTTCCGGTGTACCGCACAAGCCAGTGCTTGCTATTTTGACCAGCGAAGGAAATGAATGCCGATCCCCGGCAAGCTCTCACTCGCCCCCTCCGCCAGAAGCTTTGAAAATTTCATGGCACGTACTTTCCCCAACTCCACCCCCCACTGATCGAATGGATTAATACCCCAAATAGTCGCCTCAACAAAAACCTGGTGCTCGTACATTGCAAGCAACATGCCCAAACCAGCGGGATCAAGCTGGCGCAGCAAAATGATATTTGACGGTCGACTACCAGGGTGCAATTTATGCGGTAATAATTGCTCAACTTCAGCATCACCACATCCCGACTCAATCAGCGCATCAGTCACTTCTGCTGCAGCCTGCCCGCGAGCCAGTGATTCAGCCTGCGCAATCAGGTTCGCCATTCCCTCCAGATGCCCGCCGGCAATAGACATAGACGGACCATTAACTGTTCCTATGTAGTCCACCTGAATACCCGCCGTACCCTGATGCAACCATTGCGCGAATGAATGCTGAGAATTTGAGCCGACACCCCCCCAAACCGCACAGCCGGTCCTATAGTCAACCGGGGCACCATCCACACGAACACCCTTTCCCAGGCTTTCCATGAACAATTGCTGCAAATAGTCTGGCAGCAGCTTTAGACGCTGATCGTAGGGCAACACAACATGATTCGATACCCCCAGGAAGTTTTGCTGCCAAATAGCCAGCAGACCGAGCATAACGGGAATGTTCTGCCTTAAAGGTGCGGTCTTAAAATGCTCATCCATTAGCGCAGCGCCCTCAAGCAAGCGCCTGAATGATTTACTTCCGATTGCGATTGCTGCTGAAAGCCCTACGGCCGACCATAGGGAAAAACGGCCCCCTACCCAATCCCAGATACGAAATCGGGCATTTGCAGCGATACCAAATTCATCCATCGCCGTATCATTAACAGATATTGCAGCAAAATGGGCCGCCACAGCTTCCTTTGGCAAGGAGCTCAACAACCACTGCCGGGCAGCGTCCGCATTAATGCGTGTTTCCAGCGTAGCAAATGTCTTGGAACAAATAATGAACAGGGTTGTTTCAGGAACTGCTCCACACAATGCATCATGCAACTCAATTCCATCGATTCCGGCTACATAGTGAACCGATACTTCCTCGCTATGGTCGGCAAGCGCATGACTGACCAAACGCGGACCAAGATCCGAACCACCGATACCAATATTGATTACACGAGTAAATCGCTGGCCGGTATGCCCAAGTCGATTACCAGCTCTAATGGCATCCGCAAAATCCAGAAACAGTTCCAACTGCTCCGCAACGAGATTTGCCACTGATGCCATGTCAGTCACAGCTGGCATTTCTGCTGAACCCGCACCGCGCAACGCGGTATGCAACGCAGCCCTGCCCTCACTGCAATTAAGCAATGCTCCGCTATACAGGTCATTAATCTTGGTGTGAAGCTGCCTTTGTTCAGCCAGTTCTACAAGCAGATCAAGCGTCTCGTCGGTTGCGAGGCACCGTGAAAAATCAACCAGGAGGTTTCCCAGCTCAAGAGAAAACTGGCTGTAGCGGGATGAATTACTGTCCAGCAAATTGCTTAGCTTAAGCCCGGAATTTTTCTGAGCATGGTCGGAAAGCAAAGCCCAGGCCGGTGTATTTTGAGGATTTATAGTATTGCCCTTCGCCACTACTTTATGAGTTCCCGATGTCCACGTTGTAGTATTCAAGATACCATTCCACAAACCGGGCTACGCCCACTTCCACAGAGGGTATCGGGATGGTAACCGGTATCGTCAATTAGCGCCTGAACATCGGCATAGGTATCGGGGACATCCCCAGGCTGCAAGGGCAGCAGATTTTTTTCTGCTTTTTTCCCGAGACATTCCTCGATAACCTCAATATAGCGCATCAGTTCTACAGGCTTATTGTTACCAATATTGTATATGCGATAAGGAGCTCGGCTGGTTGCCGGGTCGGGTGCAGCCGAATCCCAATCCTTATTCGGGGTCGCAATATGATCCAGACTGCGTAGCACCCCCTCAACGATATCATCTATATAAGTAAAATCTCGCCGGTGTTTACCATAATTAAAAACATTAATCGGTAAGCCTTCAATGATAGATTTCGTAAAATAAAACAATGCCATATCGGGACGCCCAAACGGACCATAAACAGTAAAAAAGCGTAAGCCCGTCGTAGGTATAGCGTAAAGATCCGAATACGAATGCGCCATCAGTTCATTAGCTTTCTTTGAAACTGCGTAGAGTGCCAATGGGTGATCAACATTGTCATGCACCGAAAATGGCATGCTCGTGTTGGCCCCATAAACTGAACTCGAAGACGCATATACCAGGTGCTCCACGGGATGATGGCGACACCCTTCCAGAATATTCAGGGTTCCAACAATATTACTATCAATATAGGCATGCGGATTCTCCAATGAATACCGCACCCCGGCCTGGGCAGCCAGATGTACAACACGATCGAATTTTTCCCGTGCAAACAGACTCCCGATTCCCTCTCTGTTTTCCAGATCCATACGAATGAAACTAAAATCTGGCTGGTCTTCAAGAAGCTTTAAGCGTGCCTCTTTAAGAGAAACATCATAGTAATCATTAAGATTATCCAGACCGACAACTTCATCGCCACGCTCCAGCAGACGCCGGGCCACAAAAAAGCCAATGAACCCTGCAGCGCCAGTAACCAGAATTTTCATGATCAGAGCAAGAAATAAACGGCTAAAAACCCGGTGATACTCATGCTGACCGTATACGGCAATGCCATCCACACCATCCGGCCATAAGACAGCCTTATAAGAGGCGCCAGAGCAGACGTCAGGAGAAACAGGAATGCAGCCTGACCATTTGGCGTTGCGACACTGGGGATATTGGTCCCGGTATTTATTGCAACAGCAAGCAGCTCAAAAGTTTCACGGGATATTCTACCCGCATCAAAAGCCTCTTTAACCTCCGAAATATAAATCGTAGCCACAAATACATTGTCGCTGATCATGGACAACACACCATTGGCAACATAGAACATGGCCGTCTGCATTTGGCCTTCCAGCGTAAAGACCCAGTTAATAATCGGCGTAAACAAATTTTGCTGATCGATAACCGCTACCACACCAAAAAATACCACCAGCAGCGTGGTAAAGGGCAATGCTTCTTCAAATGCATGGCCAATCTGGTGTTCTGAAATAATGCCCGTAAAAGCTGTTGCCAGAATTATCACACACAGTCCGATAATCCCGACTTCTGCCATATGAAAGGCCAGGGCAACCACCAGAAAAACTGCAGTGAGCGCCTGCACGATAATCGCGGCCCATTCCCGGCTGGTACGATTTTCAGTTTCATGCCGATCATGGTCCTGGAGGATTTCCCGAACCGCTGGCCTTAACTCGGCTCCATAGCCAAACCAACCTGCAAACTCGACGAACAGGCAGGTCGCAAGACCGACAAAAAAGACAGGAATCGTTACTGGAGCCATCTTCAAAAAGAATTCCACGAATTCCCAACCCGCTTCTTCTGCTATCAGCAGATTCTGCGGCTCACCAACCAAGGTGGTAACACCCCCCAGTGCGGTACCCACGGCAGCATGCATCATCAGGTTACGTAAAAATGCGCGGAATGAAAGCAGATCTTCCCGATGAAGTTCATGAACTTGCTCATCATCACCGGAATCATGACTGCTTTCATAACCTTTACCCGATGCCACCTTGTGGTAGATCCCGTAAAAGCCTTCTGCTACGGCGATAACAACCGCAGTCACAGTCAATGCATCCAAAAAGGCCGAGAGCACTGCAGCCATACTACAGAACAGCAGTGAAATTATTTTTTTGGACTGTACACCCAACAAGATTTTGGTGAAGACATACAGCAGCATATCCTTCAAGAAGAAGATACCGGCCACCATGAACATCAGCAGCATGATCACCGGAAAATTATGCTCAGCTTCGTGGTAAACCGCTTCCGATGTTGTCAGGCCGATAATGACTGCTTCAATAGCCAGCAAACCACCGGGTTGCAGGGGATAACATTTCAGCGCCATCGCCAGCGTAAAAATAAATTCAATAACCAGCGCCCAACCTGCCACAACTGGCCCAAATATATACAGGATTATTGGATTTGCCACCAGAAAAGCGACAATGGTCAGCTTGTACCAGTCCGGCGCGTTACCCAAGAAATTGTGCACAAATGCACTTCGTAAAGAATGATTCATTAAATATTTTCGCTAAAAAAATGCCAGAACGAGAGGGCTACCCATCCACACCAAAAAAATGGGCAGCAGCCATCTCTACAGCCGCCACCACCACATAACAGGTCTCTATTTTATCAGGGTTCAGCCCGTCTCCAGATGGATTTACCAGCAGAGGCCTCATCGATTAAATCCAGCTGCGCATTATGCTCCAGGGTTTCAGCATCATTCGCATGCACAACCATCAAATCTATACCCGACCGATCTATATGCCGCACCACTTCAGACGACAATTGAGTATTTTCGTCATTTGAATCACCCAGCGACAGCGCCGCCTGCCCACCGGTCATGGCAAGATAAACTTCCGCCAGGATCAGCGAATCCAGTAGCGCACCATGCAAATCCCTGCGCGAGTTATCAATACTGTAGCGTTTGCAAAGTGCATCCAGGCTATTACGCTGTCCGGGATGGATTTGCCGAGCAAGGATCAGCGTATCCAGAACCTGGGCCGTTCGCCCAAGAGCCCGCGACCCCATATCTGCCAACCGCAACTCATTATCCAGAAATCCCAAATCAAACGGGGCATTGTGGATGATCAATTCGGCTCCATCGACAAACTCAAGAAAATCCTCTGCAACTTCATGAAATAGAGGTTTATCAAGTAAATCCTTACTTGATAAACCATGAATTTCCTGGGCTGCTTCATCGACTTCACGCTCGGGATTCAGATAACAATTAAATGTATTCCCTGTCTGTCGACGATTGATCATTTCAACACACCCGATTTCAATAATGCGGTGCCCCCGCTCCCAATCCAGACCTGTTGTTTCCGTATCCAGCACTACCTGTCGCATGCGATTCCCTAAATTATTCAAACAAAAAAGTAATTAATAGTTATGCGCCTGATGTTCATTTATTTGGCGGCCAGCATCTCATCAACACCCCGGTTCGCCAATTCATCTGCCCGCTCGTTACCAGGATGGCCAGAATGCCCCTTAACCCAGTGCCACTCAATCTCTTTGCCGCTCACAACCTCATCAAGCGCAAGCCAGAGATCTGTATTCTTAACAGCTTTCTTTGCGGCGGTCTTCCATCCCCGGCGTTTCCACTCCTCAATCCACTCGGTAATCCCACGCCGCAAGTACTCTGAATCGGTATAAATCGTAACAGCACCATGACGCTTTAACGCCTTTAGCCCCTCTATAGCCGCCGTCAATTCCATTCGATTGTTAGTGGTGTCTGCAGCGCCACCATAAAGTTCCTTTTCGTTGCTATCAGAGACTAACAGAACACCCCAGCCTCCAGGACCAGGATTACCCCGACAGGCACCATCAGTAAAAATTGTTACGCTGGTCATGCCACATTCCGGGTGGTGGGATTCGCAAAGCTTTGAACCAGCCGGGCGCGCCGTCGCAGCCTGGGACGAATGATGGTCATAGGAATCGTTGCTTTCGTCGCGACCAGCAAATAGGCACTGGCAAACCACTGCAATCGCCGCATCAGGCTGCCCGCCCTGCCAGATGCTGCCGAAGCATAACAGGCATGTGAAGAGTCAATACTCAAGTTAAGCAATCTAAGCCAGTCAGACAATCGATGCCGGGATATCTGGCGTTGAACGCCCGGTGGATAGCCATTAGGTGATACACGGTGACGCAACCCCCAAAAGCTCAACGGATTAAATCCGAGGATGATCAATTTTCCGTCAGGACGCAGTATCCGATGTACTTCCCGCAACACGGTGTGTGGATCAGCACTGATTTCAAGTGTATGTGGTAAAACGACCGCATCGACGCAGTCTGTGCGCACCGGCAGTCTTTGAGGCAAAACCCTCACTTTCACGCCAGTTTGTGGATCCTCCCCAATCAAAACCGAAAATTGAGTCCGGGATGCTTCCAGTAACAGTCCAGGGGGACCCCAGCTGCCAATTTGCACGATCTGGTCGCCAAATACCCGCTCCAGCACCCGGCCAGCCAGTTCCTGCTCTTGCTTAATAAGCCTCTTCCCGGCAACAGTATCCAGCCAATCCATTTGCGAGAACCCTTCCACGTAACATTTGTATCACTCACACATGATACCTTAGGCATGATTTCGACTGTAGCCACAATTAAATCACCCATGCGGCTTGAATGAGAGCCACAAAATAGGCCTAATACACCGCACCCCAAACTGACGGAAGGTAGATCAATGGGATTTCTCAGCGGCAAACGTGCCCTGATTACAGGGCTGGCCAGTAAACGTTCAATTGCCTGGGGTATTGCTGATGCGATGCGCCGCGAAGGTGCCGAACTGGCTTTCACCTATCAGAACGAAAAACTTCAGAAGCGGGTTCAGAAAATGGCCGCTGACCTGGGGTCGGATATTTGCCTCCCTCTGGATGTAGCCCTGGACTCAGAAATCGAGGCTGTGTTCAGCAGCTTGCGCAAAGAGTGGGATGGCCTGGATATAATCGTGCACTCTGTGGGATACGCCCCTCGTGAGTGCCTTGCGGGCACTTATATCGAATCGGTAACCCGCGAAGGCTTCCAGATAGCCCATGACATTAGCGCCTATAGCTTTGCCGCACTGGCCAAAGCAGCTCTGGACATGCTGCGCCCCGGTGGCGCATTGCTGACGATGACCTATTTAGGTGCCGAACGGTCCATTCCAAATTACAACGTTATGGGGCCGGCCAAAGCGGCGCTGGAATCCAGTGTACGATTTATGGCAGCCGACCTGGGCCCGCGGAATATCCGGGTTAACGCAGTTTCTGCAGGCCCTATCAAAACGCTGGCGGCATCGGGTGTCGGCAACTTCCGCAAACTTATGCAGCACTCAGAAGCAGCCACCCCGCTCAAGCGGAATATCACCCTCGAGGATGTGGGTAATGCCTCAGCTTTTCTATGCTCGGATCTGGCCAGCGGAATTACCGGTGAGATTTTGCATGTAGATGGCGGCTACAACACGGTTGGCATGAGCTTCACTATCGACGACGACGAGGATGTCCTTGCCTGACAGGTTTTACCCAAGCCTATAAAAATTAAGGGTGTAAAGAAGAAAAAGCAGGCAGGCAGAGATATCACCAGCGGGCCGCAACAGGCGCGCCTTATGGCTCTTTATTTCATTATCCGGGGCGCCAGCTTCTCACCTTCCAGGCGCGCAACAATAATGGCACAACAACTGTCGCCAAATACATTGATGCTGGTACGGGCCATATCAAGCACCCGGTCAAAAACAAATAAAACCGCAATTGCTTCAATGGGCAAACCCACAGCCGCCAGAATAATGGCAATAGCAACTAACGACGCAGAAGGGATTCCTGCCACGCCGATGGACGTGACCAGTGCGGTTAGCACCACGATAAACTGCGTACCAACGGTTAATTCCATCCCATAGGCCTGTGCAAGAAACAAAACAGCGGTGCACTCATAAAGTGCCGTGCCATTCATATTGATTGTGGCCCCCAACGGCAGGACAAAGCTGCTTATGCGGTTGGAGACACCTGCATTCTCTTCCACGCATTCCATAGTGATCGGCAGGGTCGCGGAGGAGGATGCGGTGGAAAAGGCCGTCAGGAGGGCTGGGCTCATCACCCGCAAGACACTTAGCGGCGCTACCCCGGCAACAAAGCGCAGCAATAGCGGCAAAGTTACAAAGGCATGTATAGCCAGCGCCCCCAAAACCACGCCACTAAACACCAATAGAGGAACTGCAGCATCCAAGCCGGTTTTGGCCACCACGCGCGCCACCAGGCCAAACACGCCTATGGGCGCGAACAGCATGACCCACTCAGTCATGCGCATCATCACGTGAAAAATACCTGACCAGAAACGCATCATTGGCTCTGCATAATCATGGTCCAGCTTGGTCATAAAAAAGCCGAACAGCAGGCAGAAGAATATGATACCGAGCATTTGCCCTTCAGCAGCAGCCGCAAATATATTGGGAGGAACCATGCGCAGGAAGATATCGACTACATCGCCAACCCCGCGGTTGCCAACCGCTGCCTCGATATCGCTACTGTTACTCTCCAGGGCAAGTAATGCCTGAACTGGCTGCCCATCAAGCTCGCCCGGGCGCACCAGGTTGACCAGTATCAGGCCGACTAAAATAGCCGCTAATGTGGTTAAGAGGTAAAAACTGAGGGTCTTCCCCCCCAACCTTCCAAGATTAGAGGATGAACCAATACCTGCAACACCTACAATAATGGAAGATGCGATCAGCGGGACAATCAACATCTTGAGTCCATTCAGAAAGAGCGTGCCTACAAAATCATAAACAGCAATTAGCTGAACCCCAAACAGCTGACCTTCTTCCCCGCTCAACCAACCCGCCAGCCCGCCCAGCACCAGGCCAATCAATATCTGCCAGTGCAGCGCCAGTTTCATAGCTTGGGTAATTTCATTTATGCACTCCGCACGGTCAGGCTAAAAAAAATCACTCTGATTGCCGATCAAACCGGGCGCTACACGAACATCAGATTCGGCTACCAACGCCTCCACAACGGCTGTTGCCTGCCCTCCGCCCAGACGACCTGCAAGCTGCTGTTTGCGCAGGTCCCTGTCTTCCTGGGTATAAAGTTCCGGCTGCCCCGGATGCACGGCGACCACGCGAAAAACAGCGAAATCACCCGATGCCAGTAACAGCCCCTGGTAACCCTTCCCCATATCGCCACCCTCTAGCATTTCCGGCCTGGGTACTCTGAATACTTCAGCAGCAAGGTCTGCCGCAATATCCGGGCTACCTCGGCGCACCCCTTCAGGGCGATTCCAGACCAGCGCCAGGGGCTTCAGGAGCGCATCAGGATTACCCCCTATATTCAGCCTGGCAACGAGCTGGTTACCACTGTCTGCGGCAAGCAATACGGCTTCATCGCCAGTTATCTGTGCCAATATCGCATCGCGCACCGCCACAAGCGGTTTGAGCATGGCGGGCCGGTACTCAGTTACCTGTAACACCACCGCTCTGCCTTCACCCAGCTCGATGACCGGACTGTTTTCACCATCCTCCAGCACCTCGAAACTGAAAACAGTATCTACAAGCATAGGACTGTAGCCCAGCGGCAATCCACCACTGCGCGTAAAGCTATCTATCTGGCCCAGCTCAAGACCCATCGCTGCAGCAACGGGCGCCAGTCCATCCAGGCTCTCCAGCGCAAGTTCGTCCAGCTCGTCCAATAGCTCCCCGTAGACATCCGCGCCGGCATCATCGCGCAAGCGGGTAAGCAACTGTTCTTTAACTTCGTCAAAGTCCAGCACATCACCTGCCCGGGTTCCATCAAGCTTGATTAAATGAAACCCATATTCCGTACGAACCGGTGCCGAAATCTCACTTTCAGCCAAAACGAATAACGTATCCTCGAATTCCGTTGCCGGAGCATCTCCCGCCCCCAGCCAACCCAGATCACCCCCGCTTCCGGCCGTGCCACTATCAGCAGAATACTGAGCCGCCAGTTCGGCAAAGGATTCACCCGCCAGTAAACGCTGCCGCAAGCTCTCTGCCAGTTCAGCTGCCTTGGCCTCATCTTCAGAAAAAGGCACCAGGATGTGGCGCGCATGACGCTCGTCAGGCCCCCTGAATTCATCAGGGTTTTCATCAAAATAGATTTGCGCCTCTTCATCCCCAATAGCCAAATTGTTGGTAATTGAGGCGTAATCGATTTCCACGTAGACCAGACTTACGGATTCTTCACTTTGGTAGCTAAGCGGACTGGCAGCATAGTGTTCCTGAATTGCATCTTCGCTTACAGTTATGTTTTCACTCCAGTCAGCGGCCTTCAGAACAACATACTCAAGATCACGGCTTTCACCATCCAGTTCGATATACCGACGAAATTCTGCAGGGGTATAGAAAGCTGTATTGGCCAGACCCTCAGCAAACTGGTTCATCTGCATACTTTGCCGCTGCTCATATTCGAATCGCTGGCGGTTGAGCCCCTGAGACCGCAACAATTGTTCATAGGCAGGCTGTGAGAACCGTCCGCCGACCTTAAATGCCTCAATGCCCGTTATCGACGCAATGACATCATCATCGTTGATCCGATACCCCTCATCACGAACGTATTGCGCGACCACCCGGTTCCTCACCAGAGACTGAATTACCGAGTTGCCCATTTCTTCTGCCAACACTTCCGGCATCTGGGTACGATAATTCGATTCCCACTGTTGACGCTGCTTTTGGTAGAGCTGACGGAATTCCCGTACTGCTATATCTTCCCCGTTAACTGTGGCAGCCACTGCCCCACCGGAAAAACCGGTATCAATATTGCCAAATGAAATCACCAGCGTTAAAGCAATTGCACCAAGAATAAAGATAGCAAACCAGCCGGTAAGTTTTTCTCTGATGGTCTGAAGCATAGGTTTCCAATTAAACTAAATTAGGCGATTGGCATCGCGACGGTCGCCATTGTAGCCGCACCGTCAGCAAAAGCCGATATCAAATATGAGCACGAACTACGGGCAAAAAAAAGCGCCCCCTAAACCTTGGGGCGCTATACAGGTGTGGCGGAGTGGACGGGACTCGAACCCGCGACCACCGGCGTGACAGGCCGGTATTCTAACCAACTGAACTACCACTCCGCGAAACTGGTGGGTGCTGAGGGATTTGAACCCCCGACCTACGCCTTGTAAGGGCGCCGCTCTACCAACTGAGCTAAGCACCCAGAACTCGCTTTCCCAAAAGAAATCGGCGCTAAAAAGCGCCGATAACTTTGGCACAATGCCTAACCTTCAGGCCCGTACCAGTCCACAAATGGACCGTGTATGCGCGAAAGGCGCGCTAGTTTACGGCATCCTTGAGGGCTTTGCCAGCTTTGAAACCAGGCACTTTACTGGCTTTAATCTGGATTGTTTCGCCGGTCCGCGGATTGCGACCCTGACGGGCTGCACGCTGCTTCACAGTAAACGTACCAAAACCAACCAGAGATACCTGGCTGCCACCTTGTAACGCACCCGAAATAGACATAATCACCGCATCTACAGCACGACCTGCATCTGCTTTAGAAAGACCTGCCGAGTTTGCTACTGATTCAATCAATTCACCCTTGTTCATCAATCCACCTTTTATTAACGAACCACAAAAAATTCAAGCCATCTAGTGATGACCACCCGTAGAATAGTTGCGATGTCATAAGCGCACATTGCGAACCGTTTACCAAAGATCGAAAGCAACAACCTTCTCTCAACCCGGTATCTACGCGATTCTTATACCAGTGGTAAAAAACCGCTGTCAACAAAAGCTCTTCAACAGGATATTAGACCGGCTCTAATGCGGCCTGACGCCCCCTTCATCAGTCTTGTCAGGCTGCTTCTTTTTCTCTTCATCGGACAGCTCAGGAGCCTTGGGAACCGGCATGTGCTGAAGCGCATAATCCAGAACTTCTTCTATCCAACGTACGGGAACTATATCCAGCTTGTCTTTGATGTTCTTCGGAATTTCTACCAGATCCTTTTCATTTTCATGAGGAATTAAGACTCTGGGTTATTCCGCCACGGTGTGCGGCCAGCAATTTCTCTTTAAGTCCGCCGATCGGCAATACTTCGCCGCGCAGGGTGATTTCTCCGGTCATTGCCACATCTGAGCAAACGGGTATGCCGGTCAACGCAGAAACCAAAGCTGCGCACATTCCGACACCCGCGCTGGGGCCATCTTTGGGCGTCGCACCCTCCGGAACATGAATATGTATATCCAGTTTCTGATAAAACTCTTCATCAATTCCAAGTAACTTGGCCCGACTCCGGACAACCGTAGTAGCTGCCTGTATCGATTCCTGCATGACCTCACCCAGCTTACCTGTGTGCATCAGTTTACCCTTACCCTGCACAACCGTGGCTTCAATGGTCAGCAGTTCTCCACCGGCCTCGGTCCAGGCCAGACCGGTAACCTGCCCGACCCGATCCTTGTCATCAGCTCGGCCATAGCGGAACTGTCGCACGCCCAGCAGCTTATCCAAGCCTTTCGAAGTTATATGAGTCTGCTTATCTTTCGGATGGAGCAACAGTTCTTTCACAACCTTTCGGCATATTTTCGCTATTTCGCGCTCCAGGTTACGCACACCTGCCTCACGCGTGTAATAACGAATAATATCCCGTATGGATCCCTCGGAAATCGCCAGCTCCTCTACTTTCAGGCCATTCGCCTTCAGTTGCTTGGGCACCAGATAACGCTGCGCAATATTCAGCTTCTCATCCTCGGTGTACCCGGGTATACGAATGACTTCCATACGATCCAGCAATGGTGGAGGAATATTAAGCGTATTGGCCGTACAGACGAACATGATGTCAGACAGATCAAAATCAACTTCAAAATAGTGATCGCCAAACACACAATTTTGTTCCGGATCAAGGACCTCAAGTAACGCCGAAGAGGGGTCGCCGCGAAAATCTGTCGACATCTTGTCGATTTCATCCAGCAACATCAATGGGTTACGCACACCCACTTTGGCAAGGTTTTGTAGAATTTTGCCCGGCATGGAACCAATATAGGTGCGCCGATGGCCCGCGTATCTCAGCCTCATCCCGAACACCACCAAGCGACATACGCACAAATTTACGGTTAGTCGATCGGGCGATACTTTGCCCGAGTGAAGTTTTACCCACACCAGGAGGCCCAACCAGGCAAAGAATCGGCCCCTTAAGCTTTTTCACTCTAAGCTGGACAGCGAGATACTCAAGAATACGCTCTTTGACTTTCTCCAGCCCGTAATGATCCTCTTCGAGGATGGCCTCAGCTTTATCCAGTTTCCGCAGGATTCGGGTTTTCTTTTTCCACGGCACTTTTACCAGCCAGTCTACATAGTTACGAACAACCGTCGCTTCAGCCGACATGGGTGACATCATTTTCAACTTATTCAGTTCCGACAAAGCCTTTTCCTTAGCCTCTGATGTCATACCTGCCGCTTCTATCTTCTGCTCCAGTTCATTTAATTCGTTGGGGGCATCTTCCATGTCTCCCAGCTCTTTCTGAATGGCTTTCATCTGTTCGTTCAGGTAGTACTCACGCTGGCTGCGCTCCATCTGCTGCTTAACCCGCCCGCGTATACGCTTCTCAATCTGCAACATGTCAATTTCAGCGTCGATAAGCGTCATAACATGCTCAAGCCGTAGCTTGACATCCTCGATCTCAAGCACCTTCTGCTTCTCATCGAGTTGTAACGACATATGTGCTGCAACGGTGTCTGCCAGCCGGCCCGGCTGCTCAATGCTTGTCAGCGACGTCAGAATCTCTGGCGGCACTTTCTTATTAAGTTTGACGTAATTTTCAAACTGCGAAACAACCGTTCGCTTCAGACCCTCCAACTCTCTGGAATCTTCCTCAGCAGACTCGTTGATGAGTTCAATATCTGCTGTGAAATACTCATCTGACGAGATTTTCCCGACTTTTGCACGACTTCCACCTTCTACCAGCACCTTAACCGTGCCATCCGGAAGCTTAAGCAACTGCAAAATTGTTGCGAGCGTACCTAAACGATAGATATCCGCATCGGTGGGCACATCAATATCGGCCTGTTTCTGGGCAACCAGCAGAATTTTCTTGCCCGACTCCATGGCACTGTCCAGCGCATGGATTGATTTTTCACGTCCGACAAATAAGGGGATAACCATGTGCGGATATACCACCACATCCCGCAGAGGCAGGATGGGCACATTAGTCATCGTTTGCGGGGCAGATTCAGACATAAATTAACTCCGTATAAATTTCGATTGGCAAGCCTAACTTACTCAGGAACGCGGTCAGACACCCGCTGCGCCAGCTTCAGGGCCTGTCAGAACCTGTAGCCAGAGGCTCATCCTCTGAGGGCTGCGAACTTTGCGTGTCTTCTGACTCGTAGATAAGGTAAGGCTTGGTTTCACCGGTAACGACACCCTCATCCACCACCACTTTGGAGACATTGGCGGTACCGGGTAAATCATACATGGTGTCTAAAAGCACACTTTCAAGGATTGTGCGCAATCCGCGAGCACCGGTTTTTCGCTCCATTGCACGTTTGGCTATGCCGCGCAGAGCATCATCACGAAATTCCAGGACGACCCCTTCCATCTCGAAAAGCTTCTGGTATTGCTTGGTGAGCGCATTACGCGGTTCTACCAGAATAGTAACGAGAGCATCTTCGTCCAACTCGTCAAGGGTTGCCACAATCGGTAAGCGCCCCACGAACTCGGGGATAAGTCCAAATTTAATAAGATCGGAAGGCTCTACATCAATCAGCAGTTCACCAATATTGGGTTCTTCCTCTGCCGTTTTGATATCAGCAACAAAGCCAATACCGGAACGCTGAGACCGGTTGCGAATAATTTTTTCCAGCCCGGCAAATGCACCACCGACAATAAACAGAATATTGGCGGTATCCACCTGCAGAAACTCCTGCTGGGGGTGCTTGCGCCCACCCTGAGGCGGTACAGACGCAACGGTACCCTCAATCAATTTAAGTAATGCCTGCTGGACACCTTCGCCCGAAACATCCCGGGTAATAGACGGGTTATCGGATTTGCGCGAAATCTTGTCAATTTCATCGATATAGACGATGCCTGTCTGGGCTTTATCGACATCGTAATCACACTTCTGCAACAGCTTCTGAATGATATTCTCGACATCTTCGCCAACGTATCCAGCCTCTGTCAGCGTAGTTGCATCTGCAATCGTAAACGGAACATCCAGTAACCTGGCAAGGGTTTCAGCCAACAATGTCTTACCGCAACCGGTTGGGCCAATAAGCAGGATATTGCTTTTGGCCAACTCGATTGCATCTTTTTCCCGGCCGGCCCGCGTCTCGAGCCGTTTGTAGTGGTTATAAACGGCTACCGCAAGCACCTTCTTGGCGCGCTGCTGACCAATTACGTACTCATCGAGCACGTCTTTGATCTCACGAGGTTTAGGCAGTTTTGTCTGCCCCTGCTCGGACCTTTCATCCAGCTCTTCGCGGATGATGTCGTTACAGAGTTCGACACATTCATCACATATAAAGACAGATGGCCCCGCAATCAGTTTACGGACCTCATGCTGGCTCTTACCGCAGAAGGAGCAATACAGCAGCTTGCCTTCTTCTCCTCTGCCTCGTGTATCGTCAGACATCCCGCTCCTCAGTGGTCAGTAACTGACCAGCTACGCGCACAACAACCCAAATAAGCAATTCGCACCCTACGAATTATAATGGAACCTATATATCATGCATTCTGCAGAACGTCCAAAGTAGCAATCCGCAGATTTCCAAATTCCTTTATGTAGCAGCGTCTTCAGAGAGTGCAGAATCCTCGCGCTGCTCCAGAACACTGTCGATCAGGCCATAATCCACGGCTTCCGAGCCACTCATGAAGTAGTCCCTGTCCGTATCCTGCTCAATGCGTTCCAGCGGCTGGCCGGTGTGGTGGGCCAGCAGCCGGTTCAGCGTGTCCTTGGTTGCGAGCACTTCGCGAGCATGGATATCAATATCAGATGCCTGCCCCTGGAATCCGGCTAAAGGCTGGTGGATCATCATGCGCGAGTGCGGCAGACAGAAGCGCTTGCCTTTTGCTCCGCCCGATAACAGGAAAGCGCCCATGCTGGCAGCCTGCCCCATACATATCGTGCTCACATCGGGCCGAATGAACTGCATGGTGTCATACATCGACAAGCCGGCACTGACAGAACCACCCGGGGAATTAATATACAGATGTATATCTTTATCAGGATTTTCTGACTCAAGATACAATAGCTGGGCGACAACCAGATTGGCTACCTGATCCTCAACCGGCCCCACAACAAAGACCACCCGCTCTTTCAGCAGGCGGGAAAAAATATCATAAGACCGCTCGCCTCTGGCAGTCTGCTCAACCACCATAGGCACAAGGTTCAACGCTTTAGTATCCATCGTCATCCTTACATTTACCGAATTCACTACCCCAACCACAACCCGCAGTCGGCCATTTTAACCGGGCATCTCCATCAACTCACTGAAAGCCATTTTCCTGGAGCTGACCGCACCTTGTTCCATGAGAAAAGCCACCACCTGCTCTTCCATAACCATATTCTGGATTTGACCCAGAAACTGTTGATTTTGCATATAAATATTACGTATTTCATCTGGATTATCGTACGGTGCGCACATCTCATCGACTTTTGTTGTAACCAGAGCCTGGTCCAGTTCAATCTCATTTTCCTTAATGGCGGCACTCATCAGCAGCCCCAGTCGAACCCTCTTTTTCGCCGTTTCGCGAAACGTCTCGGTGCCCGGTGCCTGATCCGGCTCAGTAATACTCATACGCTGCATGGTTTCCTTCTGCATGGCCTCACATTCCTGACGCACTAATACATCCGGTATTTCAATAGGATTAGCCTCCAGCATGCCTTCAAGCAGTTGCCGTTTAGTTTCAGCCTTACACTTAGCCGCCAGTTCACGTTCCATATTAGCCGCGATATCTTTACGCAACTCGTCAACACTGCCACTTTCTATGCCGTAAGTCTTAACCAATTCCTCATCTATTTCCGGCAAAACCTGCTCTGCTACCTCAGCAACCGTAATAGCAAATTCCACCTTTTGACCGGCCAGGTCCGCTGCATGGTAGTCCTTGGGGAATTTCAGCTTGAAGGATTTCTCGGTGCCCGCTTCAACCCCCCGAAGGTTTTTCTCAAAATCAGGCAGCATGGCACCATCACCCAGTACAACTTTGAAATCTTTAGCGCTACCGCCATCAAATGGCTCGCCTTTCAGGGTTCCCTCAAAATCAAGGGTTACCTGATCGCTATCCGCTGCTTTACGTTCTACCGCTTGCCAGTCCGCACGCTGTTTACGTAAATTCTCAATCATCGTGTCGATATCAGCATCAGAAATCTCAGCTTCTGGCTGCTCTATCTTTATAGAATTCAGTCCTTTAAGCATAACTTCTGGATATACTTCGAAGATAGCTGTGTAACTCAGATCCTGGCCTTCATCAAGATTACCGGGCTCTATCGTTGGACTGCCAGCAGGTTGCAGTTGCTCTTGCATCACAGCCTCTGAATAGCTCGACTGCAACAGTTCCTGCAAAACTTCCTGGCGTACCTGGTCGCCATAGCGCTGGCGAATAACCTTCGCCGGCACCTTGCCAGGCCTGAAGCCCTGAATCTTGGCGTTGCGTCCTACTGACGCCAGCCTTGAGGAAACTTCCTTTTCTACTTGTTCGGCTGGGACCTGCACGCTCATACGACGTTCCAGCCCTGCCGAGGCTTCCACAGAAACCTGCATTTTCTCTACCTGCCTATAGTTCCGAAATAAGTCGGATTGATACTCGATTGGTTAATGGTGCGAAAGGAGAGACTCGAACTCTCACGGGTTGCCCCACTGGATCCTAAATCCAGCGCGTCTACCAATTCCGCCACTCTCGCCCTGCCAACCTGCCCAACCACTAAAGCGCGGGATTATACCGGAGGAATAAAGGTCAAGTGGGCGCTCTTAAGAGGAAAAGCAATAAAGTTTCGACTATATACTGTCGAAGGGTGAAATATTTGTTGCAGTACAACAATACAGAAATAATAGCGGCCCTATCACCCTGGCCTTGCCATCTTGAGCATCCCCTGCCATGACTAGCGAGTGGCACTTTTCGGTGGCAAACTGCGCCAGCGCCCGGCAGGGGCATTTCTCAGGATATATCAAGGAAACAACATGAATATTGTCATCACGGGCAGCACTAAAGGCATTGGATTCGGTATGGCCCGAGAGTTTTTGCGCCGTGGGCACAATGTCGTCATTTCCAGCCGCGGACAACAAGCCGTTGATGACGCAGTAGCGCAATTATCAGCTGAGTTCCCGGCTGAAAAAATTTCCGGGCAACCCTGTGATGTCGGTAGTTACGACCAGGCACAGGAACTCTGGAATGCTGGCGAACAGGCTTTCGGCGGTATCGATATCTGGGTTAATAATGCCGGGCGGGATGGCATACAGGAACTGCTGCATGAGATCCCACCTGAAGATTACACCCTGACAATAACAACCAACCTTACCGGACTGCTTCACTGCAACCGGGTCGCTATCGCCGGTATGCGCACACAAGGCAACGGCAAGATTTTTAATATGGAAGGCTTTGGCAGTGATGGCAGCACTATGGCGAAATATGTTGTGTACGGTGCTACCAAATACGCGGTTAAATACATCACCAAAGCACTGGTAAAAGAATGCAAAGATACGCCAGTACAGATGTGCTACCTGAGCCCTGGCATGGTCGTCACAGATCTGTTGATTTCACCTGAAGCCAGACAGGAACCCGACTGGGAACGTAAACGGAATATATACAACATACTTGCTGACACCACCGATACGGTTTGCCCATGGCTTGTCGATGGAATCCTGAATACTACGAAAAATGGCGATGCGGTTCGCTGGCTCACACCACGCAAAGTGATGGGGCGCTTCCTCATGTCACGCATTAAGAAACGCGATATTCTGACGCCGTTGGGGATGTAGAAAACCTGAATAAGTGGGCTGCCTAACTGGAATATAGATACCAAGTTAAATACCCAGCACTAGGAATACAGCTGGAAATAGGTATTCATATAGTGACCGGAGGATGCCATAGACAGGAGTGCTGTTACCGTTTGCTCGGTACTGATTGTTTTACGGTGGTGCTGCTCAGCAATCATTGTTGCTGCATCTGCATCAACATGGCAGGCGAGTTCCCAAGCCTTCACAATATGCTGCTCAGAGTCTTTCATTAATGCTCGGTGAATCAGGTGTTATTTTTGGTGAGTTAGCGCGCATAACAGGCCTCTATAGTTGCGTCCATAGTGCCGTGGGCTATTGCCACTGTCTGGTGCTGGCGAGTCAGCAGTTGGTTGATGCAGGTCAGGTTGAATAAGATGCCGACGCGCCATTCAGGTCATCGCATCTATTTGCATTGGCAGGCGCTGCCCACAATGCCCACGCTGAAACCAGAATAATTAATATACTTACAAAAGTACTCGTGCGGCCTCGCGAATTATCTCGCTTTTGTTTCATCATGCATCCTTGGTTATTAATGATGAAAGTCTAGCTTTTGGCATAGTGATAGCTATAGTCAGAAGCCCTTATAATGTGGTCATTAAGAATCAGGCAATTGCCCCTCTAAACAGGCAAAAAGACAGCATTGAGGCATTCATGCCCAAACAGGGCAAAAAAAAGCCACTCGCTTTCGCTAAGTGGCTGATTCCGCCTTACGGCGGCTGTCCGAAGGGCTGCGCCCTTCTTCCAGTATGTGCCGCACTAGGTGCTCACTCGAACGACCATCATCGTTTACCAGGCATTGCGTCTGGAGACGCCCGGCCTGCGGCCTGTCCGAGTTGTACTTCGTGCAACTTATTACTTACGAGTCCAAATACTCGCTCTTCCGCCTTGCGGCGGCTGTCCGAAGGGCTGCGCCCATCTTCCAGTATGAGCCGCACTATGTGCGGCCTTTATTTACGAGTGTAAATACTCGCCAAATTTGGTGGGCCGTCACGGACTCGAACCGTGGACCAAGAGATTAAGAGTCTCCTGCTCTACCAACTGAGCTAACGGCCCTGAAAAGGTACTTCTAAACTGTGCTGTATGCAGAACGACGTCGGCGAAGCTTAAACGCTTCGCCGACGTAAATTCCACTTATGCGTTTTCAGCTTGCTGAAAACGCGTGTATGTAAAGATGCTGCTAACCGGAAAGACGCCGGATTAAGCTTAAGCGCTTTATCCGGCATTAATTCCGCTAAATGCGATTTCAGCAAGCTGAAATCGCAGCGTCATTGAATGGGGTGGATGACGGGACTCGAACCCGCGACGGCTGGAATCACAATCCAGGGCTCTACCAACTGAGCTACACCCACCACTGTCTTCTTCTTTGCGCCTAATGGCGCGCCCGGCAGGACTCGAACCTGCAACCCCCGGCTTAGAAGGCCGGTGCTCTATCCGGTTGAGCTACGGGCGCATTATACCGGGCATTCTAGCCATGTTCCGCGCTGGGGGCGGGATACAAACAACGATTCCAAATGATCGCAATTCCGCCCGGAGGGCGGCTGTCCGAAGGGCTACGCCCATCTTCCAGTATGAGCCTCACTAGGTAGTCACTCGAACTACCATCATCGCAAACTAGGCGTTGCGTCTGGGGACGCTCCGGCCTGCGGCCTGTTCGGGTTGCGCTTCGCGCAACGGCTTACTTACGAGTGTAAATACTCGCAAATTTGGTCGGGGCAGAGAGATTCGAACTCCCGACCCTCTGCTCCCAAAGCAGATGCGCTACCAGGCTGCGCTATGCCCCGCCAATTCCTACCACCCTATAATGACACACTGCTAGTCGTATCAGCATGTATCGGGGCGGCAGGATGATACGGCCGCACTTCTAACAGGTCAATCAATCCTGACAATTAGCCTGTCCGGGCTTTTGTGAAAGAGGCCTCTCTGTTATCTTGGCGGGCTTGCACACCGAATCCATTCAGGCCAGGAAAACCCGCCATGCCCGCTCAATTGATTGACGGAAAGAGTATTGCGCACAATATCCGCGACAGCGTCAAACAACAGGTCGATGCAAGAATTGCAGCAGGTCACAGGGCTCCGGGACTGGCCGTAATCCAGGTGGGTAACGACCCTGCCTCTGCAATCTATGTACGCAACAAGCGAAACGCATGCAGTGAGGCCGGTATTTTGTCGTATGAACACGATTTGGCGGCAGAAACCACCACGGAAGAACTTCTGGGACTTATCGATCAGCTAAATGCAGACCTAACAGTTGATGGCATTCTTGTGCAGTTGCCACTGCCCGATCATATTGAACCTCACACAATCATTGAACGCATTAATCCCGCCAAGGATGTGGATGGCTTTCATCCGTTTACGGTAGGCAGACTTGCGCAACGAATCCCTGCTTTACGCCCCGCCACATCCTACGGAATAATGAAGATGCTGGAATTTATAGGCATCGACCCCAAGGGTCAGCATGCAGTTGTCGTAGGTGCTTCAAATATTGTAGGCCGTCCCCTTGCCCTTGAACTTTTACTCGCGGGTGCCACCGTAACGATCTGCCACAAGTTCACCCGGGATCTGGAATTGATGGTCAGACAAGCAGATATACTGGCGGTGGCCGTAGGTAAAGCAGGATTGATTCCGGGTGAATGGATCAAACGCGGCGCAGTTGTGTTTGATGTCGGTATAAACCGACTTGCCGACGGAACTTTAAAAGGCGACGTACAATTTGAGGTTGCAGCAGAACGTGCAGCATGGATTACGCCGGTGCCCGGTGGCGTGGGGCCCATGACAGTAGCGATGCTGCTCCACAATACCCTCGCTGCCACAGAACAAGCTGAAAATAGAAGAGGATAAACATGAAAAAGCACCTGGTTTTTCTGTACCTGGCGATTACCGCTGCAGGCCAATTGTCAGCTGAAGAGATTCCACCTGCTGCCACACTGCCTGACTACCCACAAATTGCTGTTACAACCAATGCGGGCAGCTTTGTCATCGAACTTTTTACGGGCCGTGCACCACTCACCGTTAGCAACTTCCTTCAATACGTCAACAGTGGTTTTTATGAAGGGACCGTATTCCATCGAATCGTAGGTGGTTTTGTAGCTCAGGCAGGCGGCTATGATGCCGACTACAAACTAAAACAAACCGGGCCGATGGTTTCAAATGAAGCCGGCAATGGGTTGAGTAATCGCAGAGGCTATGTCGCCATGGCACGCACAACTGACCCGCACAGCGCTAATTCTCAGTTCTATATCAACCTGGCCGACAACCTGGCGTTGGACCCGATGCCTACCCGCTGGGGCTATACCGTGTTTGGCCGGGTCATAGAAGGCATGGATACCATTGATGAAATTGGCTACCGCGCAACAGGCCCAGGCCCTATCCCCAGCCTCACTAAAGATGTTCCCGTAGAACCTATCATTATTGAAAAAATGGAACTACTACCCGATGATAGCGGGCAAAATAATTCAACCGAAGCACCGGCCACCGAATAATACTTATGGCGGTACTTTTTGTTTCGGACCTGCATCTGGACGCATCGCGCCCTGCCGCTACGCAGGCGTTTTACCAATTCCTTAATCGTGAAGCCCGCCAGGTTGATGCTCTGTACATCCTTGGTGATTTGTTTGAATACTGGATTAGCGATGACGATCAAAACCCACACTATCGCAAGATAATTGACGCATTGGCTGCGCTTACGTCAGCCGGAGTCAAATGCTACGTCATGCATGGCAATCGAGATTTCATGCTTGGCAGACGCTTTACACAGGAATCAGGAACCACCCTGCTTCATGATCCCACCTTGATATATGTGGGCGGTCAATCAGTGTTAATTAGCCATGGTGACATGCTATGTACAGATGATCTTGGCTACCAGCGTTTTCGAAGGATAGTGCGCAGCGCCTGGTTTCAACGCCTATATACGGCGTTACCCTTTTTCTTCAAGCGCCGGCTTGCCATCAAAGCACGCACCAGGAGCGGGGATAGCATGGATGACAAACCACCTGAAATACTGGATGTTAATCAGCAGGCAGTAGAAGACATCCTGAAGCTATACAAAGTCGACATCCTGCTCCATGGGCACACGCATCGCCCGGCCATACATCAGTTTAAAATTGACGGCAGAAAGATGACCAGGATTGTTTTGGGAGACTGGTACGAGTCTGGCTCTGTATTACGCTGGGATCAGGCTGGACCCCAACTATCTACCCTTAATTTTTAGCCACACTGTTCCGCATACACCTCTGTTAAGCCGTAGCGGGATGCCACTCCAGCAATTCCTCAACAGACTGAAATCGCTTTCCCGGACGCTTAGCCATCATTTTATCGATCGCAGGCTGATACTGGGCCATATGCTCCGGCAGACGAGGGTATGGGGTCGCGGGCATGCTTGAGAATAACGGCCATGGCGGTGCCGGCCTCATAGGGCTTTGAACCCGTCAGCATTTCAAAAAATATCACCCCCAGACTGTAAATATCCGAGCGCTGATCAAGATGCTCCCCATGCCCCTGCTCCGGGCTCATATAGTAGGGCGTGCCAAATATTTCACCCGCACCTGTAAGCTCCGCCTTGAGGTGTGCCTGCTTGGCCAGGCCAAAATCGATCAACGCCAGACTATCATCATCACGAAAAAGTACATTTGTCGGTTTAAGATCGCGATGCAAAATGCCAACCTTATGTATAGCACCCAAAGCTTCTGCGATATCACGCATAAGTTCTTCAGCACGATCGGCATACATTCCGATCTGTATACGTCGCTTCAGACTACCTTTAGCGCAGTATTCCATTGCAATAAAGGCATGATCATCCGCAATCCCCAGATCATATATTTTGACTATATTAGGATGTAAAATTTTTCCTATCAGTTCAAATTCAAGCAGAAAACGATCAAAAGCAATGTCACCAGCACCGGAATCCGGCACCTGGTTCAAAACCTTTAGCGCCACGTCTCGCTCCGTTTTCTTATCGGTGGCCAAATAGACTGATGCAATTTCCCCACCCGATATTCGCTTTATTACCTGGTAGCCTTTTAGTCCCGGAATTTCAAATTCACTGGCAGGAATAGAACGCGTGCTGCGCTCTGTATTATTCTGGCTCGCATCATTCAGCACAGCCTCACAAATCTGAATTAGCGTTGCATGCGCAAGATTATGGCGCGCTATATAGTCTTTAGCGCCGCCTCGGATAGCAGCGACTATAGCCCGCTCATTACCATCACCCAAAACTATGACGGGCGGAAAGCCTTTGATAGCCATAAACCGCTGCAACCAATCCAGGCCACTTTGATCGCCAAGGGGATCACCCAAAATGACCAAATCATTACCTGCTCCGGAAAAATTCTCTGGCAGGCTGCCTGATTCCTCCGGATCATATTCAGTAATTTTTGCGTCCGGCCAGCGCGTCGACAGATGATGCGAAATCAGCGAACGATAATCTGCGCCGGACTCGATAATAATGACCTTCATACTCATTCAGATAATGTCAGGCAATGTCGGCCGCAGACCCGGGACTTCCATCGTTCAGTTGTGGTGGTTTGGCCTCACGTTGCTCCCTCGCCAGTTCTCTCGCTTGCTTGGCATCATCCGATCTGCCAATTTCAATCTGCTTCAAATATTCAGTCGTTATATCACCGGTAACATACTCGCCCGAGAAACAGGAAGTATCTAATTCCGTAATTTGCCCGTTGTCATAGCGAACCGATCTGATGAGATCCGGCAAATCCTGATATATCAACCAGTCTGCACCAATATAATCAGCCACTTCTTTTTCAGTGCGCCCACAAGCCACCAACTCAGCCGCCGCCGGCATATCGATCCCGAATACATTCGGGTAACGCACGGGCGGTGAAGCCGATGCAAAATATACTTTGCGTGCCCCCGCGTCCCGCGCCATCTCAATAATTTGCTGGGATGTAGTACCACGAACGATTGAATCGTCGACCAGCATGACAACTTTGTCACGAAACTCCAGATCAATTGCATTCAACTTGCGCTTAACCGATTTCCTGCGCATTTCCTGGCCGGGCATGATAAATGTCCGCCCGATATACCTGTTTTTAATAAACCCCTCACGGTATTTCACGCCTAGTCCGTGTGCCACTATAAGTGCACTGGTCCTGCTGGAATCCGGAATAGGAATAACAACATCAATATCGTGCTCTGGCCGTTCCCGCAAAATCTTATCGGCCAGGCTCTCACCCATCCTCATTCGGGATTTGTAAACAGAAATTTTATCGATAATGGAATCTGGCCGGGCAAAATAAACATATTCGAAAATACAGGGTGTATACCCCTTTCTGGAACCACACTGTTGACTGTGTATGGCCCCACCCTGCTCAATGAAAACCGCTTCACCCGGCAGGATATCCCGAACCAGTTCAAAACCCAAAGCATCAAGCGCGACACTTTCTGAGGCCACCATGTGCTCGATGGACCCATCCACTTCGCGACGCCCCAGCACAATCGGGCGTATGCCATGCGGATCCCGGAAAGCAACTATGCCGTGCCCCATAATCATGGCAACAACCGCATAACCACCATGGCAACGTTGATGCACACGCGTAACGGCCTCAAATATCGTCTCTGGTGTTAGTGATGGCGGGTTCTGAACCTGCAGCTCATGGGCAAATACATTCAGAAGGGCTTCAGTATCTGAACTGGTATTCAAATGGCGCTTGTCCTGTTCCTTCACCAGCGCCTGCAATTCACGCGTATTGGTCAGATTGCCGTTATGCGCCAGGCATATTCCATAAGGAGAATTGACATAGAAGGGTTGCGCTTCATCCGCGGATGACTGACCCGCTGTAGGATAGCGCACATGTCCAATACCCATATTCCCGGTCAGTCGCAGCATATGTTGTCGCTGGAATACATCCTGAACCAGTCCATTGGCCTTGCGAAGGGACAAAGCACCGTTATCATCGGTCATGATGCCGGCGGCATCCTGCCCGCGATGCTGCAATACTATTAGTGCATCATAGATAGCCTGATTGACAGGCTGATGACTGACAATTCCTACAATACCGCACACTATAACTGTCCCTGTTAAATCAATACTGCAAATTATTCTGGCAGTGCTAACACGGCATCGCCATCCAGATCTTCAAGAAACTCTAACCCGTCTTCAGCAGCATGCCTGATGATATCGGCCACAGGTGCTGCATACGGTATCAGTTTAGACTCTTCCCACCAAGCGGCTTCCCGGAAGCCCATTAAATCAAGTGCCATTATCGCCAATCCTGCCAGCAGAACACCACGCGCAAAACCAAAAACGGTGCCAAGAGCACGATCAGTACCACTTAAACCCGTGCTATCCAGAATGATACCGAATAACCAGCCCAATAAACCGCCCGCTATTAACACCCCTATAACCACCAGTACCCGGGCAGCCCAAAGACGCAATACCGATGTGCTTATCCAGGGTTCAAGAAATCCGGCGACCTGCGGACCTAGCTTCCAGGCCAGCCACAAACCAACTACCCACGTCCCCAGAGAAACTGCCTCTCTGAAGAACCCGCGAAACAAGCTTATGACTGCAGACAGCCCGACGATGACGATTAATGCGTAATCAACAATGGCCACTAGTGACTACCCTCATTAGATTTGGAACCCAATTCCACAACCATAACACTGTGCCCTGATTTGCTAATGACAGCTGCCAGCTTCTCGGCTGCATCGCGGGTTGTTCTGGGCCCTGCATTCACCCGGTATACGGTGCCTGCTGCGGTCTTGGCCTGCATAACAAATACCGCATAGCCTTCTCCGCTTAGCCCTGCCGCAAACTGATCTGCATTGCCCTTTTTGCCAAAACTGCCAATTTGAACCGCATACCCTTCTATTTGCCTTGCAGGTTCAGGCCGGGGAGATACTTTTTGCTCAACAACAGGGGCAGGTGCTTTTCCAGCGACAGGTACAGATTTACTCACAGCTACGCGGGTTGGCTTTACAGCAGATTTAACGGGTTCATCCCCGCTCACAGGCCGCGAAACTTCATGCCCCCCTAGCGGCGCATTGAGTACGATAACCTCCGTACGGGTAGGTCCATCAGCGGCGGACTCATTGGTGTCACGGTCAAAGGCTCGTCGCCCATTGAGCAATGCGGGTGCAACTACTACCAGCAACAGCACGAGCACTACTGCTCCCACCATACGCTCTATCAATGCCCGATCCATGGATAAACCTCCAATACCCGCTCAGTATAAACCAAGCCATTCAAGTGCGGGTCCAACCACCAAAAAGGAACCACAAACCACAATCCGGCCTTCTGGCGGCGTCAGGATACGGGCCATTTCAAGTGCCTGTTGTACCGTTCCGGCGGCCGCTATGGGGACTCCCTTCTCATCTATACGTTCAGCCAGGCGCACTGCACTTACTCCCCGCGGGCCGCCCGTCGTGCACGTAATCCACCGGTTGGCTATCCCAACTAATTCATGTGTAAATTTCTCAACCTGTTTGTCCTCCAGCATGCCTATTACAACCGTAGTTGCTCGGGATTCAACAGATTCCAGATGCTGCAATTTTGCTCTAAGCGCGTTGGCAGCCTGCGGATTGTGAGCGACATCCAGAATCCATTGGTGCTCATCATGGACTATCTGGAAACGGCCTGGTAACTGAGTCGCAGCAATCAGACTGTTTATTGTTTCCGTCCTGCTGAGAAGCGCAGGATCATACTGCTCGACAACCGCCAACACCAGGCTCGCATTACGTACCTGATCCTCGCTGCCAGCGGGCGGCCAATTTAGCTGCCGTAGCTCAACAGCAACACCAAACCAATCCCAACTCTCTTCACCCAACTCATATCTGTAGCTCTCATCCAGACAGTGCAAGGGAGCGCTGTTCCTTTCTGCAACCCCACGAATGCTCGCCGGAACGGGTCTGTCACCATAAAATGCTGCTTTTTTCGGCCGAATCACACCCGCCTTCTCCGCGGCTATCTTTTCGACCGTATCACCCAGCCATTCCTGATGGTCAATATCGACCGTCGTAATAATGCTGAAACTGGCATTAATGATATTGACGGCATCCAGCCGGCCTCCTAACCCCACTTCCAGTATCCAGGCAGAGCAATTTTGTTCAGAAAAAATCAGTAACGCGGCCAACGTACCAAATTCAAAGAATGTCAGGGGAATTCCTGCCCGCGCTATTTCGATCTTTTCAAAAGCTGCAACCAGTTCAGTATCATCAGCCTCCCTGCCGTCCACACGAATGCGCTCGTTGTAGCGCACCAGGTGCGGAGAAGCGTAAACTCCAACGCTGGCGCCGGTGGTTCGCAATATCGCTTCAAGAAAGGCTGCACAGGAACCTTTACCATTAGTGCCGGCGAGAACGAACACAGCATCGTTGGGGGGTGTTAATGAAAGTCTTTCGGCAACGGTGCGGACCCGATCCAGGCCAAGCTCAATTTCTGCAGGATTCAGAGACTCCTGCCAGGCTAACCAATCAGACAAAGAGCGGGTATGCACGACCCCCTATTCAGCCGGTGGAGGAAGCTTTTGCAGCTTGGTCAGCATTTCTGCAATCTCGTCGCGCATTTTGCGGCGATCTACAATCATGTCGAGTGCACCATGCTCAAGCAAAAACTCACTGCGCTGAAATCCTTCCGGCAATGTCTCGCGCACCGTTTGCTGAATGACCCTGGGACCTGCAAAACCGATCAATGCCCGCGGCTCGGCAAGGTTAATATCACCCAACATCGCCAGGCTGGCTGAAACACCGCCCGTGGTCGGATCAGTCATGACAGATATATAGGGAACACCTGCTTCCGCAAGGGAAGCCAAAGCGGCACTGGTTTTCGCCATCTGCAGCAATGAAAACAGAGCCTCCTGCATACGCGCACCGCCACTGGCAGAAAAATTAATTAATGGCATACGGTTTTCTTTGCCATAGTTCACAGCGCGCGCAAATTTCTCCCCCACAACTGATCCCATGGAGCCGCCCATAAAACCAAATTCAAAGGCGCAGGCAACCACCGGCTGCCCCTTCAACATACCGGTCAAAGCAATCAATGCATCTTTTTCACCCGTCGCTTTTTGCGCCTGGACGATGCGATCACGATACTTTTTGCTGTCCCTGAATTTCAGCGGGTCAACGGAGGTCAACTGCTCGGCAATTTCCCTGCCCGTCCCTGGGTCAAGGAACATGTCCAGCCTCTGGCGTGCATTTATCCGCATATGGTAATTACATTTTGGGCAAACCATCAGGTTTCGCTCAAGCTCCGCGCGATACAACTGCGCGCCGCAATCACCACATTTTTGCCATATACCCTCGGGAACCGAGCGGGTGCGCCGCTCTGTCTTGATTCGGGAAGGAATAATTTTTTCAAACCAGCTCATAAGTTTTGCATCATAAACGAGAGACGTTCGCGGTTCACCCTTATTAATTTTCGGAGAAAGCAGCCTGATCCAAAGCACCTGCCGGATACTCAACCCGGATGAGTGTAAGTCCGGCTGCCGGGGCAGTCATACCGGAAACCTTTCGATCGCGCGACTCCAGTATCTGCCGGATCCAGCCCACCTCTTCCTCCTTTTTACCTACGCGGACAAGCGAACCCACCAAATTCCGCACCATATGGTGCAAAAAAGCATTGGCGCGGCATTCAATGTAGATGTAATAGCCATCCCGGTGAATGCTCAGGTTGGTAATTGTGCGCACGGCAGAATGCGACTGGCAGGTAGATGCGCGAAATGAGGTGAAATCAAACTCACCAACCAAATCAGCTGCTGAATCTGCCATACGCTCATGATCCAGAGGTTGATTGATCCACCAGACATATTGCCTTTTGATTGCGGGTCGGGCTGGCCGATTAAGAATGACATACCGATAAGACCGGGCAACGGCCGAAAATCGTGCATGAAAGTCAGTCGTGACTGGCGCCACCCATTGCACAGCTATATCGTCAGGAAGATTGCTATTTACACCCAGCACCCATGACCGCAGTGATCGCCGCGAAGAGGTATCAAAGTGCGCAACCTGACCTGACGCATGCACACCCGTATCAGTGCGCCCGGCTCCGGTGCATTCAATACTGGAGTCAGCTACTACAGATAACGCCTCGTTCAGGCACTGCTGGATACTCGCAGCATGTGGCTGAATCTGCCATCCATGATAGGCAGACCCGTCATACTCTATTCCTATTGCAAAACGCTGCCGGGTGCCGAGGGACTCACTCAATCGTCAAGTTCAGCCAGCAATTGCCTGGCCTCTTGCTGCTGGGTGTCCTCACCCTCATCCAGCACCTCATTAAGAATGCTGCGCGCGCCATCGGGGTCACCCATATCAATATAAGCACGCGCGAGATCAAGTTTTGTACCGACCTCGGTCATGGTGGCATCTTCGGAATGGCTCCAGGCCTCGTCCTCTCCTGAAACTGACTCCACCGACTCCTCAGGCAATTCGGTATCAGAAAGATCAAGATCAAGGGCCGGCTGCTCTGCTGTATCGCCGCTTACAGCTTCTACCGATGGCTGCTCGAGGGTATCGCTGTCAGGTTCATCTTCCGCATTGTTTTGCTCGGTATCACCCGCAACTTTACCGAGTTCTTCAAAACTGGCAAAAACCGTCTCATCTTCGTCACCCAAACGGATATTTTCGGTCTCAGGTGACATCCTTGAGTCATCATCGCCAAACACAGGGCCCGCATCCTCTTCTGAAATATCCGCTTCACCCCCTTCGTCCTGGGCCTCGCTATCAACCTCATCATCGGAAGTTTCGCTTGCGTCAATATCAGTCAGTTCGGGACTGTCCAGGTCACCACTCTCAATCGGCAAATCCGTCAATCCACTTAAATCAACCTCAAGGCTGCTAGGGTCCTCCAGTCCGGGCATTTCTGTCGTTTCAGCATTTGCACCCAAAGCATCCAGCGTCGGAGACTCGAGGGTTTTTCCCTCCAAAGAACTCTCAAGCGTATCCGATTCCATGGTCGCATCGTTATCCGCAAGCTCTTGATCCGGACTCACCAGTGGATTCTCGATGGTTGCTGATTCGATGGTTGCTGATTCCATGCTGGAGTCAGCATCAACACTATCTGCATCACCTAAATCCAGACCAATATCCGCCGGATCCAGGGCCAACGTATCGGCCGCAGGTGAATCAAAATCATTATCGCTATCACCGTCCAGATTCAGCGTGAGATCACCCTCCGTATCAGGACCATCAGTTTCACTACCAAAATCAAAATCCAGGCCTTCATTAGCTGCATCGTCATCGGCACTCAAACCAATATCCAGATCAAGCACCTGAACTTCGCTACCACCCAGCGTGAAATCAATTTCCGTTTCACCAACATCGGACAGTTCAAGATCCATCGCATCTGCCGAAGGTGCAGCAGCATCGACGCCACTAAATAACTCGTCATCGGGACACAATTGCTTGCCCAGAATTAAAACCTTGTTCCAATCCGAATCCGCATCCTCAGGGAACGAACTACGCAGTGCTCGCGCCTGCGCCAGGAATCCTTCCTTATTTTCCCAAACAAAGAAAACTTCGATCAACTTAACTCGATAAGGTTTGTTATCAGGTTCATCTTCTAATGCACGTTCAAGCAAATCGGCGGCCTGATCGTATAGTCCGTAAGCCATATGAAACTCGGCTTCTGCAATGGGATCTGCCTGATCCAGATTTAGCGGCGCGCCTGTGCTAATAGTTTTTTCGAGCGGCAGTTCAATCTCATCCTGCCCCGCTGCCTCCTGGGACACCAGATCGTCACCCTGACTGTCATCCAGTGATTCCGGCTCGGCAAATGCATCATTAGGATCAATCCGGAAATCCAGATCGTCTCCCAGTACATCCTCTGATTCATCGTCTGGCGCGGCAAAAGAAGCACCAAAAGGATCATCGACAGATTCGTCAGCGGAACCCAGTAGAGAGTTGTCGGTACCGATTTCTTCTTCATCAGCGACCTCAAACCCTTCATCAAGGGCGGCGTCGGGATCATCGCTAATAATTGCAGGGTCGGCTTCTTCTACAACGATCGAAGCCGTGCTTTCAAGATCACCAAAGTCCTTAACGGTCGCGTCAGGGTCAGGTGCAGGCTCAGCAATATCTGCAGCCCAATCACTGCCTGTCGCGGTAATATCTTCCGGCTCTGTTTTAGCTTTTCTCCCGAGTTTACCTTTTCTCCCGAGCGTCATAGCAAGCAGCAGCACAAATGCCACAGTGCCCCAGAACCAGATACTGGTAAATATTCCACCGAGGAAAGAACTCTCTTCTTGCGGCACCGCGCCTACACTGCCAGGAGCGGGTACCGCAGGCTCTTCAGAGCCCGGTTGCGCGCTGACATCTGCCTCAACCACGTCTTCTGCCAAACCGTCTGATTCAGGTAACGTTTCGGTATCTGCAAATATTTGTTCGCCCGATTCAGCTGCATCCGCCGTATCAGGTGTATCAGTCGCTGCCTGTTCCCGAGCCTCAACACGCTCCTGCAACGCCTGCATCTCGGCATCTTCAATCTGTAGCAACCGCTGGCTTTCGTCCGCCGCGACATCCAGATCACCAGCCGTACCAGCAGTCGCATCTGCATCTGACTCTGCAGACTCGCCAAACCCAACCGAAGTATCTGTTGCTGCAGAGCTGGCCGAATCATCTGTCCCGGATGGAGCAACTAACTGCAGACGTGATTCCTGGGATCGTGTCCCACTCCAGGCCGCATGCTGTTCGAGTACTTCTGAGTTTGCTTCGGCTACACCGGGCGCTTCAAGCTCGACGCTATCGGGTATACGCAGAATCGCACCCGCTTTTAACTGATTAATGTTGCCCAAAAATGCATCGGGGTTGGCACGATACAGAGCCAACATCATCTGATTATTGCTCAATCCCGATCCAGCTCGAACGCGCTCGGAAATACGCCACAAGGTGTCGCCACGCTGCGTGGTGTAACTCTCTGGAATTGTGGGTGATGCAGGTTCTTCAAAAGGCGTGTTGTATACCGGAGCAATATCAGCGGAAGCAGTTTCTACAGCGGACTGCTCCTCAGCAGCAACTACTGGTGCAGGCTCTGGCTCCATCTCGACTGGAGCTTCGGGTACCGGCTCAGGTTCAGACACGGGCTCGGGTGCTGCCACTATGACAGCAGCTGTTTCAGTTGCGGGTGGTATCTGAAACAGACCGGTGGGCTCGACAACTTCTGTGACAACCGGTTCCGGCGATCTTGTCACCTCACCCGCTGCAGGAGACGATGTTGTCGCAGCAGATTGCGCTGGCGTAGCCGCGGACTGCACAACATTTGCTTCGAATAGCGGCGGATCCAGCAGCACGGTGTACTCACGCAGCAAGCGGCCGGATGACCAACGGACATCGAGCAACATGGTTACAAAGGGTTCTGCAACCGGCATTGAGGACGACAAGCTAAGGACTGCCTGTCCATCAGCCTTTTCAACAACCTCAAAGCGTATATCGCCAAGGAAAGCGGGCCGATCAATGCCATAGCGATCAAAAGTATCAGCCGACGCAAGTTTGACGGTGAGACTGTCAAGGTCCGCTTGCTGCACCGATTCGACGGGAATTTCGGCAGCGAAAGGTTCGTTCAGAGCCGAATGAAGTGAAATATTTCCCAGCCCCAGCGCAGAAACCGTAAATGGGACCAGAAACAAGCCTAACAAACTGGCGGCAGCCGTATACAAACGCATCACAAATCCCCGGACTCGCGTTCTAAACAGGCGCCTTCGCGCTAGATAGCTCGAAAGACGCACAAGATATTAAGTTAAACCCGCACAACAACGGGCTAACTATAGCCTATAAATAATCGCGTACCAATATCTCCGCAATCTGCACACTATTAAGGGCTGCGCCCTTGCGAACATTGTCTGCAACCACCCACATACTGATACCTCTAGCGTGAGAAATATCCTCACGAATACGCCCTACATATACCGGATCAGACCCTGATGCTTCTGTGACAGCGGTCGGATAACCGCCAGTTTGGGCTTCATCCAGTATTTCAACACCCGGAGCATTGGCCAGTAACTCCCTGACCTTCTCCGCAGTAATTTTGTCCCGGGTCTCAATATGAATAGCTTCAGAGTGCCCCACAAACGTGGGAATACGGACAGCGGTGGGATTCACCTGTATCGACGGATCTCCCAGAATCCTGCGGGTTTCCCACACCATTTTCATTTCTTCCCTGGTGTAGCCATTGTCCTCAAACACATCTATATGCGGTATGGCATTGAACGCGATCTGCTTCTGCTCATCAGCTAATTCAACCGGCTGGCCATTAAGCAACGCTACTGTCTGCTTTGCCAGAAGCTCCACCGCGCTGCGCCCGGCACCCGATACCGCCTGATAAGTCGCTACATTAATGCGCTCTATACCCACTGCATCATAGATGGGCTTTAACGCTACAACCATTTGAATAGTCGAGCAATTTGGGTTCGCGATAATGTTACGGGCCGCATAGGTAGCCAGTGCCTCAGGATTAACCTCCGGCACAACGAGAGGAATATCCTCTTCCCTGCGGAAATGCGAGGTGTTATCCACCACGACACAACCAGCCGCAGCGGCACGCGGCGCGTGCTCAGCAGAAATACTGCCGCCTGCAGAGAACAAAGCAATATCCGTATCACTAAAATCATGATCATCCAGCACTTCGCAGGCTATGTTTTTGCCGCCGAACTGCACCGATTTTCCTAACGAGCGCTCGCTAGCCAGCGCATACAGCTTCCCCACCGGGAAATTCCGTTCTGCCAGTATTTCCAGCATGGTTTCGCCGACCATTCCGGTCGCGCCGACAACCGCTACGTTAAGTTTGTCCTTCATTTCCGATTATTCCTGCAACATCAATTAGAAAGTATGCGGTGAAGCCTTTACCGCGGCACGCAAATATAGGGAATTACGCAGGGAAAACAATCCCGGTGAGAAAACATCAGCTTCCTGCTGCACCCAAAATCTGCCTAAAGCGTTGTAACCCAATAGAAATCAGGTCCGCATCCGCAATAACCACAGCGCAAGGAGCAGCCAAAATAGCTATAAATAACCCTTATTATTTCATTATTATTCAATTGGTTATAACTGGAACTTCAGAATTAACATCTGAATTTTGTGCGCGCTGACGCAGGTAATGGTCAAGCAGGGCAATAGCTACCATGGCTTCCGCAATGGGCGTTGCTCGCAACCCCACGCACGGGTCATGCCGACCTTTCGTAATAATTTCTACCGGCTCACCCGCCTTGTCGACCGTATCACCGGGCAAACGAATACTTGAGGTAGGTTTCAGGGCAATGCTGACCAACACATCCTGGCCCGAAGATATGCCGCCCAATACTCCTCCGGATGAATTGCTTTTAAAGCCGTGCGGAGTCATCTCATCACGATGCTCGGTACCTTTTTGCTCGACGACCCGAAATCCATCACCCATTTCAACGCCTTTTACGGCATTGATACTCATCAGCCCATGGGCCAGGTCAGCTTCGAGCCGATCAAAGATGGGCTCGCCCAGTCCCGGCGGCATACCCCTGGCAATAACATTGATCCGAGCACCTATAGAATTGCCTTCCTTGCGCAAGGCATCCATGTAGGCTTCCAACTCATCAATTTTGCCCGGATCCGCGCAAAAAAATGGATTATTATTAGACGCACCAAACTCTGGCACATCAAGGCAAATCGGCCCCATCTGGGCAAGATAACCGTATATTTCGATGCCAACATTTTCACGCAGATATTTTTTTGCGATGGCACCGGCGGCTACCCGCATCGCGGTCTCACGTGCGGATGAGCGCCCACCACCCCGATAATCGCGAATACCGTATTTCTGCTGGTAGGTGTAATCCGCATGACCAGGACGAAACTTGTCCTTTATATCACTGTAGTCCTTCGTCTTCTGATTGGTATTCTCGACCAGTAAACCGATCGGGGTTCCGGTGGTGACACCTTCAAACAAGCCGGAAAGAATTTTTACTTCATCGGGTTCACGTCTCGGGCTGTGATGCCGCGAAGTGCCCGGTCGCCTGCGATCCATATCTGGCTGTATATCGGCCGCAGACAATTCCATACCGGGTGGGCAACCATCGACTATAGCGCCAATGGCTGGCCCATGGCTTTCACCAAAGGTAGTTACCGTGAACAGTTTGCCAATCGTATTACCAGACATATTCGTATTACACTTTTCCTATTAAGGGCTAGATTAAATAAGGTTCAGAACCATTCATGACTTTCAATTTACAATCAGGCATTCGTGTGTGCATCACCGCTTACAGTAGCGACAAAATCCTCCGCACGAAGTAGCGCAACCCCAATGCCACCATATTCGAATTCCAGCCACGTAAAGGCCAGATCAGGAAATGCCCGGTCAAGGGCCTCACATTGAGCACCGACTTCCAGCACCATTATGCCGTGATGGTTCATTAGTTTCGGGGCATCTTGCAGGATTCGCCGCGCCGAATCCAGACCATCCAGCCCACTGACAAGCCCCAGAGATGGTTCAACTTTATACTCAGGGGGCAGCAGTTCCATTTCCCCTTGTGGCACATAGGGCGGATTGCTGACGATCAGGTCAAAACCACCCGTTATTCCGTCAACATGATCCGTCTCAATCAACTGCACCCGGTCTTCCACCCCATGCCGACGTGCATTGCCGGCAGCAACCTCCAGCGCCGCAGCGGAAATATCGGTTGCAGTAACCTGTGCATGGGGGAAAGCCAGCGCACACGCGATAGCGATGCAACCACTACCTGTTCCTATCTCCAGAATATTGCATACAGATTCGGGATCTACCCAGGGCAGAAAGCGCTCAGCCACCAGTTCAGCGATGGGTGATCGAGGAATTAATACACGTTCATCTACATTAAAAGGCAACCCGGCAAACCATGCTTCGCCCAGCAAATAGGGCAATGGCTTTCTTGTCTGAATCCGCTTTTCAACCAGGCGGGCCATTTGCACGCGATCAGCATCCGTTGCCTCACGGGCATAGAGATCAGCGTTACCACCATGATCTAAAGACATGACATGAAACACCAGGGCTGCCGCCTCATCCACCGGGTTTTCTGTACCGTGACCATAATAGAGGTCCGCAGCAGACAAAGATTTTTTAATTACCTGAATCAGGTCTCCCGCCGTACGTGCATTGATGATATCCGTTTCATTATTCATTATCGGAGTATATCTTCCCGTTGATAAACCTGTGCAAAGCTCAATATTGCAGCGCGCAGTGTAGAATAACTTCATCAGGCTTACTTCAGCGGCGAAACTTGCAGTGTCTCGACACCTAACACCATCACCAGAATTGACTACTTAATGCCCCCCACTCTTACAGACCGTATTCTGGTGACACTGCAACGTGCGCTGCCTGCCCGAAGTATAGGCCGAGTCATTTACCACCTGACCCGTTCAGAGCTTCGCTGGGTCAAAAATGCATTGATAACCGGTTTCAGCTGGCTTTATGGTGTCGATACGACCGAAGCAGAAAAACCAGTGCCGGATGGCTACCGCAGCTTTAATGAATTTTTCACGCGTTCATTAAAGACCGGGGCACGAACAATGGACACGGGCACCCACACATTTATCTGCCCTGCCGATGGAACCATTGCACAACTGGGCAAGGCAATCGACGGACAGCTGCTACAGGCGAAGGGCATAGAATTCAGTGCCAGCGAATTACTGGCTGATACCAATCTCGCCGGCGAGTTGGCAAACTGTCATTTCGCCACTATTTATCTTGCGCCTTACAACTACCATCGATTACACATGCCACTGGATGGCACGCTTGAACAAACTATTTTTGTTCCCGGCCTGCTCTATTCGGTTAATGCACGCACTGCAGCTACCGTACCCGGTCTTTATGCCATCAATGAACGACTGGTTTGCCAGTTCAACAGTCAACGCGGACGTTTTGCAATGGTGCTCGTCGGCGCAATGAATGTAGCAAGCATATCAACAGCCTGGTGTGGCGAGATTACGCCACCAGGAAATGGCATAGTACAGACACAATTTTTTTCCGGAACAGACAGGCCGAAGCTATCTCAAGGCGACTACATGGGCCACTTTAATATGGGCTCTACAGTAGTCATGCTCGGCCCGCAGGACCTGATCAGCTGGGCGACAGAACTTGCGCCAGGCAAGATTGTGCAGGTCGGACAACAGCTGGGCAATATGACTGAAATCATATGAATCCGCCCACAGACTGGAAACCCTCCGCCGGTTTAGCAATGCTTAAGCGTCGTGCGGCCATGCTCACATCAGCGCGGGATTTTTTTTCTGAACGGCAGATTCTTGAAGTGGATACACCGCTGTTGTGTCGATACGGGGTAACTGACCCCCACATCCAGAATATCAGCGTCACGCTGGCAGCAACTGAGCACTGGCTGCGCACATCACCCGAATACCACATGAAGCGTTTACTGGCTGCTGGTTCAGGTGATATTTACCAGGCAGGGAAAGCTTTTCGCGGTGGCGAAAGTGGCAGAAGACACCAGCAGGAATTCACCATGATCGAATGGTATCGCTGCGGATTTAGTCTGGAACAAATGATCGAAGAAACCTGTCAATTTATTTCCACCCTTAGTTACTGCGGTAGCCAGCCTGTGCATGAGCACCAGCGAATCAGCTATCAAGATGTATTTTTGAAAACCTGCGCTATTGATCCACTTACTGCAGATACAGATGAGCTTCGTGCGATAGCGTTGAACTGGCCCGGTAATATTTGTGACCCGGACCTTGCCGCAAATATTGTCAATGACAGATCAGCCTGGCTGGACTTACTTGCAAGTCACGCCGTGTATCCCGCATTAGCTAATAACATCCTTTGGGTCATCGACGGATATCCGGCTGACCAGGCAATGCTGGCACGACTAAATCCAAACAACCCCGCCATTGCAGATCGTTTTGAAATCTTTCTTAACGGTGTTGAACTTGCAAATGGATTCGAGGAACTGATTGATGCGACCGAACAGGCCGAACGCTTTGCGTCTGATCATGATCGCCGGCAGGCGATGCAACTGCCCGATATGCTCCCGGACCCGCAGCTACTCGCGGCAATGCAAGCCGGGTTACCCGAATGTTCGGGTGTAGCCGTTGGTCTGGACCGCGTTCTGATGACCACCAGTAATACCTCATCCATCAGTGAGACAATGAGCTTTATTCCAGGCGGATAACAAATATATTAAGTGCCGTGATGATCAGGATTACTTCACACGCGAAACATACTCACCCAGCTTGGTGTTGACTCTAATAATCTCACCCTCTTCGATAAAGAGCGGAACCCTGACTGATGCCCCCGTCTCTAGTCGAGCAGGTTTAATGCCACCCTGCGCGGTATCGCCTTTAAGGCCAGGGTCTGTCTCTACAATTTTAAGCTCCACAAAGTTGGGCGGTTCGACCATTAGTGGCGAACCATTCCATAGTGTGACGGCACAAACATCCTCTTCTTTGAGCCAGATCTTTGCATCAACAACTGCTGCTTCCCTCGCAGCATATTGTTCATAGCTTTGTGGATCCATGAAATGCCATTCATCTCCATCGCTATAAAGATATTGCATCTGATACTCAACAACATCCGCAGCTTCTACCGACTCACCCGATTTATAGGTTCTGTCGACCACCCGACCGGTTTTAAGATTGCGAATCTTTACCCGATTAAATGCCTGCCCTTTGCCGGGTTTCACAAACTCATTTTCGATAATCGTGCAGGGATCGCCGTCTATAAGCAGCTTTAAACCTGAACGAAACTCATTGGTACTATATGAAGCCATACTTATATCTCATGCGCCTTGCCTGGAAAATCCCGCTCCGGTACAAAACTGACTTCTAGGCGCGGGCGCCTATAATACATAGTCCTGAGCAACAGACGGGCCGAAATATGCCTCAAAAGCCAAACGGGGCCCATTAATTAGCCAAATTTCTCTACCTGATCGCGGTTTACATAATCGAACCGACTTCACATTTTCTGACTCAGATCACATTAGCCTTTGGTGTAGCCCGCTAAATTACTGACCTTAGTGGTTTTCGAACCGCTACATAAAACAATTATTCTGAAGGTGCGGATTTTGAGTGAAGTGGTGGGTGTTCCGGTCGTCGTGGTCAGCAAAAAAGACGACCATGTTGAAGCGATCAACACAGCACTGCGTGATGCAGGCCATGCAGCGCACTGCATCCAGGTCGAAAAACTAGCTGAACTAGAGGCTGCGATTACTCAAAAGAAGGCGGAGCTGGTCACTGTTTTTGCCGCCGCGGACCCTGCAAGCCTCAAATCAGTAATTGATATTTGTACCGCGGTCGGACCCCAAGTCCCGGTTTTGCTGGTTAGCAATGATGTGAACGAGGATTCCATCACAGCTGCTATGGATATGGGTGCCCGGGACGTAGTATCCCTGCAAAATATCAAGCGCCTGCAGAACGTAGCTACGCGTGAATTACGCGCATGTCGGCTGGAGAATGCATTGGCTAGTGTCATGGATTCAGCTAATCAGTACAAACATGAACTAAATTCACTCAAACATATCTCTGTCGAGGCCATAGCAGACATTCAGGAAGGCATAATCGTCAATGCAAATCCTGCATGGCTGGAAATGTTTGGTCGGGATCCGGAAAGTGACCTCACGGGTCATCCCATTATGGATCTTTGCGCTCCTGCGGATCGGCCGGCCCTCAAAGGAGCACTGGTGGCATGCCAACGAGGCAAATGGAGTGACTCCAAGTTAACCGTAAAAGGGCTTAAAGAAAATCAGACCGACTTCCCGGTAGCCTTCAGCATGGAGGTAGTGGAGCATGATGGTGAACCTGCAGTCAGGATGCTTGTCGCCGCTGACCACGTTGAGGGAAAGACACCTGTATCTCTGGTGGAGCAGGCGATCCAAAGAGATCAATTAACCGGCCTGTATAACCGATCTCATTTTATCAACATGGCTCAGCAGCGCCTGGAAATTGCACCTGCAGGTGGGGTGCGAGCCATTGCATATATTCGCCCCGACCGATTCTCCCGCGCCCGTGATGATATTGGTTTAAATGGTACCGAATCCGCAATTTCACATTTGGCACAAATACTGCGTGAATTTATGCAACCGGCAGATATATATGGACGATTTGGCGGCACCATGTTTGTTGTCATGCTCGAAAGGGGGACGATGACTGATGTGGAAGCCTGGGGAGAGCAATTACTGCACAATATTTCAGAAGCCGTATTTGAACATGAGGAAAAATCGACAGCGATCACCTGCTCTATCGGGATGTGCGAGATAGATTCTGCTGCGAGTGACATGAACAATCTCCTGAATGACGCCGAGCGAGCCTGTCGAAGCGGTCGCAAGCAAGGGGGCAACAAAATCACACTCAGTGAATCCAGTGGTGCTGCGAAAAAGCTTCGTCAGGATGACAGCATATGGGTGCCAAGAATTCGTGGCGCTCTAATGGAAAATCGACTTCATCTTGAGCACCAACCTATTGCCGGCCTGAACGATGAGATTGAAGCGGCATACGACACCCTGGTGCGCATGCTTGATGAAGAAGGCAATACCATTTTGCCAAGCGAGTTCATGCCAGTGGCTGAACGAACCGGATTAACAAAGAATATTGATCGGTGGGTTATCGGAGCTTCAATGTCATTCTGCACGTCCAATAATGCACAACTTGTTTTTATACGCCTTTCCCGCGACTCAATTCTTGATAAAACCCTGCCCGATTGGCTCAATACACAAATCGAAGATACAGGCGTTACACCAGAGAAAATCTGTTTCGAGGTAAGTGAGGAAATTGCGGTACAGCATTTTCGGCAAACTCAGGCACTGGCAGAGTCATTGCAACAAAAAGGTTTTAAGTTTGCTCTGGAACATTTTGGCAAAGGCGATCATCCCAACCGAATTTTTTCGAAGATACCCATGGGATTTGTAAAAATCGATGGCAGCCTGATGCAAGGACTGCATAAAAACAGCAACCTGCAAAATGAGGTTAAAGAGCTTGCAAGGCTAGCAAGAGAACACAATATTCTGACAATTGCTGAACGTGTTCAGGATGCCAATACGATGGCTGTGCTATGGCAGCTAGGTATCTCTTATATACAAGGCAACTACGTCCAGAATCATGAGATCGTAATTGAGGACACCAGCGTGTCCTCCGTAACAACTCTGGCACTGACGATACCGGCAGAAGCAGAAGTGTGACGAAGCTCACATTCTTAGATGTAACGCTGCAAAAGAAACGCTAAACCGGCAAAACGGGATATCAGTCATTTACCCACGTCCTGAGTCATGGCTTTATGGTTCCCGATGCACTGGATGCGCACCCGTGGCAGCTATAGGGAGGGACAGGATGTCCGGCCAAAAGAAGCAATCCTTGCTGGAACTGGAGATTGCCGCAGCCCTTCATGGGACTGCGCTTAAACAGCGTGTGTCACAATTATTTGGCAGTTCGGTCGCACGCCAGATTCTGGTAGCCAGTGTTGCACTGGCGGCACTTCAACCTGACTACGCTGCAGCTCTTGCGATGGGAGAACTAAAGGTTCGTTCGTCACTGGGACAGCCATTTATCGCAACAACTACCGCGCGTATCGGAGCGGGTGAATTTCTGAGCCCTGGTTGCGTAGCAGCTGTTGCCTATTTGCCTGGAGGTCATACGAATCCTGCTGCGCTCAACACCGTGGTGGAAGAAACATCTATACCGGGTGTATACCCGGTAAGCATCACATCCAGCACACCTATGTATGAGCCTATGTACGAGATCCAGCTAAAAATAAGCTGTGCCAACTCAGCTGCCCTGGCAAAAAACTATGTCGTCATGCTGAATGTGGCGACGCCAAGTTCACCGGCCCAGATCGATACGCCACCATTAATGGAGAAACCGGCGCCCGCAGCCGATATCCAGGCGGTTGCCGCAATACCCACAATATCAACAATTCAGCGCGCATCAGCCGTCGAGGCGACACCGATAAAATCTGCGCCCAGGGCCAACATTCAAACGCACATCACCCTCGCCAACAACCTGACCATACGCGGTGCGGATTCAGCCCTATCACCACCCGATGATGCCAAAGGAAGCATCCTGGCCGGGCGCGAATATAGTATTCGGCGGGGTGACACTCTGTTTACTATTGCACAACGGGTAGAAGGCCATGCTGACATAGGCTTCAGACAGGTCGCAGAGAAGGTGTTTCAGGATAATCCCACCGCATTTATCGACGGCAACCCCGATTTGATTAAGATGGGATTCGTAATAAATATCCCTGGCCGGCAGAAGCTCGGCAACGATACCTCCGGCAATTTATCATCGGACACCCCGGGCACAGCAACACCTGAACCAGGTAACGCAATCTTGGCGGCTGTAATAACCGCTGAACCTGGCAACGAAGTACGTCAGTCAACCAGCTCGACGGCTGAATTGCTGGCCCCAGCTTTATCCAGTGAAAAATCCGCTGCAGAACCTGATTTTCCCGCACCCGCTGTAGCTGCAAATAACAAGCTTGCGGAGGCAAATCCACCAGAGCCACCTGTATCGATAGAAAAGAGCTCAGGCACTCTAGATACACCAATGAACCGCATGGATGAAGCACTGTATGACAAGCTTCCAACCGTGGCAGCGGCTACCGATGCTGCTCTCGCCCCGATTGCATCCGCAAGCAATATTCCACCTGTGGCCGAAGTAACAATGCCATCCGTCACCACGGAAATTACTCCGGCAGCAAGCACTAGCGCAGAATCAACCCCCGCAACAACTCAACAATCCCTGCAACTGGATTCAACTGAAACAATTGCAATGGCCGCATCGGCATCAGCACCCACTGCAGCGAAACCGAATTCATTTTTAGCCGCCGGAATGGGAATACTGGTCGGAGGTTTTCTGGCAGCACTGATACTTGGTCGCGACCTGATCCTAGCGTGGTTACCAGGGCGTTTACGTCGCAGCAATGCCAAAGCAGCGGAGAATCTGCCGATTGCTACGGAAGTACAAATGGATGAAGAAGTGCCGGTCACTGATCAGTCTCCCGCAGAAGAAGCCATACCGGCCACCCTGGCTGAATCAAAGCTACCTGGTGAACCCGATATAGCTTTGCCTGAGTTGGGCGCAGCACCAGGCAACACAGATGTAAACCCTGAAGTTAATACTGCGGCAAGCGACGAGGACTCAAGAGAACAAACAGAGAGATCTTTGGCGGAATCAGATTATGAGGCCGCTGAATTCGGTGCCAGCCGTCAAAAAGCTGCGCCACAGAATATCCCCCCGCGAATCAGCCTGCGTGAGTCAGCACCACAATCAGAATTGATAGATCTCGACCCCAGCGATGCAGAGGAACCGCGGGAAAATACGCAGAGATATTCTGACCCATCACAGCTCGTAGCACATGAATTAACTGAATCCCCCGAACAGGTTTCCGAACTGGATGGCACCAGCACCATGCACAATATTTTTGGGGAATTCTCCGACAATGCAGAAACCAAGGAAATTCCGGGACTCGTCAACAGCACCGAAAATACAGAATTCACTACCGCAGGCATTGATGACACCAGCAGCCTGCAAACGCTGAGTAAATCACTGGCTGATGGACATGCTGATGATGAACTATCTAAAACACTGACTCAGGCACTCGGACTGCTGGAGCAGGACTATGAGGATGAGCTGACAAACAGCCAGATTCTTGAGCAAAAGGATATACAAAAAGCCTTTGCTGAGCAGGCGGCGAAAGATAGCTAATTCGCTAAAGCTTGCCGAAACCTAACCCTGTTTAACTTCCGGCTCAAGGCGATCAACTTTTCGGTAATTACGCGGTAGTTTGGCCCCTCGCCTGCCGCGTTCGCCCAGATAACGTTGCTCAATTTCGCCGGATTTAAGCGTCATTTTACGCCCACCACAGTGCACAATCAGATTCTGACCAGGCTGCAACAATGCAACTGCGACCATATGCTCCTCACCAGCCTTATACTTTTTCGTTGGCACTCCAAGAATTTTAATGCCTTTACCGCGTGCCATTTCTGGCAATTCTTCGGACGGAAAAACCAGCAAATGCCCTTCGGATCCAACAGCGGCAACCAGCGTTTCTTCCGGGAACTCTTCGCCCGGGACTGTTATCGGCCCTAATGCCGTGCCCCCTTCCGGCACGCGTAACATTGCCTTGCCAGCCTTTACCCGGGAATAAACTTCGCCGGGCTGGACAAAGAAACCGTATCCCGCATCACTGGCAACCAGCCACCACTGCTCTGGATCTCCCGCCATTACTCCGCAAAACCGTGCGCCGTCAGCAGGTTTAAAACGCCCGGTCAACGGGTCACCCTGCCCCCTGGCTGAAGGTAACGAGTGTGCCTGCAGACTATATGCGCGGCCGTTGCTGTCTAAAAACACAGCCTGCTGATTACTGCACCCAAGTGCGGAACACGCATACTCATCCCCCGACTTGTAACTTAAGGTACGCGGATCAATCTCATGACCTTTGGCCGCCCGCGCCCAGCCACGTGCGGACAGTACAATTGTAACTGGCTCACTGGGAACCAGTTCAGTCTCACTCATAGCCTGCGCGACATCTCTTTCAACAATAAGGGTCCGGCGCGCATCACCAAATTTATCGGCCGCTTCGCTAATTTCCTCACGTATCAACTTCGTCAGTTTGGCCTTGCTCTTGAGAAGTTTTAGCAATCCATCCACTTCTGCGTTCAGTTCATCCTGCTCGCCACGAATTTTCATTTCCTCAAGCTTGGCGAGGTTGCGCAGGCGGAGATTAAGGATGGCTTCAGCCTGAATCTCGCTAATTTTAAAGCGCTTCATAAGCACCGGTTTAGGCTCGTCTTCCTCACGAATAATTTTTATAACTTTATCGATATTGAGGTAGGCAACCAGCAATCCATCCAGGACATGCAAACGTTCCTGCACACGGTCGCGACGAAATTCCAGCCGCCGCCGCACCGTAGTCCGGCGAAACTCCAGCCACTCAGTAAGTAATTCCTTCAGGTTACGTACTGCCGGGCGCCCATCCAAACCTATAACATTGAGATTAATACGCTGCGTCCGCTCCAGATCGGTGGAGGCACACAAGTGACTCATCAATCCATCATCATCAACTTTATTAGACCGCAGCGAAATAACCAGACGTGTAGGGTTTTCGTGATCTGACTCATCTCGCAGATCCTCAACCATGGGAAGCTTTTTAGCGCGCATCTGCGCAGCAATCTGCTCCAGCACTTTGCTACCTGATGCCTGATAAGGAAGCCCGGTTACAACAATATCCTGCCCTTCACGCTCCCAGGTAGCGCGCACACGCAGTGTCCCGTTTCCGGTCTTATAGATCTCTGTGATTTCTTCCTTGGGCGAAATGATCTCACCACCGGTGGGGAAATCCGGACCTTTAATATGACTCATCAAACCACGCAAGGTCGTCTCGGGCTTGTCCAGCAAACGAATCAGGGCGCTGGCGACCTCGTTAAGATTATGCGGCGGAACATCGGTAGACATACCAACAGCGATACCCATGGCACCATTCAGCAGCAGGTTGGGAAGTTGCGCTGGTAACAGCGTCGGTTCCTGCAGCGAGCCGTCAAAATTTGGCACCCAATCAACTGTTCCTACCCCTAATTCAGCCAGCAAGGTGCTCGCATAGCCCGTCAGCTTCGCCTCGGTATAACGCATGGCTGCAAATGACTTCGGGTCATCCGGTGAACCCCAGTTGCCCTGCCCGTCAATCAATGTATAGCGATATGAAAAACTCTGCGCCATGTGAACCATGGCTTCATAACATGCCGAATCACCGTGCGGATGAAATTTTCCCAGTACGTCACCCACTGTACGAGCAGACTTTTTAGGCTTGGACGCGGCACTAAGACCCAGTTCACTCATCGCATAAACAATGCGGCGCTGCACGGGCTTCAAGCCGTCGCCTATATGAGGCAGTGCACGATCCAGAATGACGTACATCGAGTAATCGAGATAAGCCTTTTCTGTAAAATCAACGAGGGATTGCCTTTCAATTCCCTCGAAATCCAACTGGTTTTGTGTAGACATAAGTTTCACTCTGCGCAGGTTTTGCCTGCGTCAATCCAGACCGCACACGGCCCGGCTAAATATCTGCAAGATTGCCTTTGGTTTCCAGCCAGTGACGCCGGTCTTTGGCGCGTTTTTTGGCCAATAGCATATCCATAATTTTGTGGGTGTCGTCTCCAGCGGCAACATTAAGCTGCACCAGCCGACGGGTCTCAGGCGCCATCGTTGTATCTCGTAACTGCCCGGGACTCATTTCACCCAGCCCCTTGAATCGAGTGATATTCACTTTGCCTTTGAGCTTCTCAGCATCAATGCGATCCAGAACACCCTGTCGTTCACCTTCATCCAGCGCATAGAACACCTGCTTGCCGACATCGATCCGGTACAGAGGTGGCATAGCGGCATAGATATGCCCCGCCTTTACGAGAGCAGGAAAATGCCTTACAAACAATGCGCAAATCAGTGTCGCGATGTGCAAGCCATCAGAATCCGCATCTGCAAGAATGCAGATCTTGTGATAGCGCAGCTGTGAAAGATCCTCACTGGCAGGATCCATACCGATAGCCACACTGATATTGTTCACTTCCTGGGAAGCCAGCAGTTCTGCTGAATCAACCTCCCAGGTATTCAAAATTTTGCCACGCAAGGGCAATACAGCCTGCGTTTCCTTGTCACGAGCCTGCTTCGCCGAGCCACCGGCTGAATCACCCTCGACCAGAAAAAGCTCACCCAGTTGCGGATCGGTAGAGCGACAGTCTGCCAGCTTGCCCGGCAACGCCGGACCCGTAACAATTTTCTTACGGGTAACAGCGCGACTGGCCTTGATACGTCGCTGGGCAACATCAATGGCACGTTGCGCCAACAGGTCACCGGTCTCGGCATGCTGATTAAGCCAGAGTGCAAAATCGTCCTTAATGACACCGGAAATAAACGGGGCGCACTCCCGTGACGACAGGCGTTCCTTCGTTTGCCCGGAAAACTGTGGATCACGCATCTTCGCTGACAGTACGAAACTCACACCATCCCAGACGTCCTCAGGCGCTATACGCACGCCACGTGGCAATAAGTTACGTACCTCACAATATTCGCGTAATGCCTCCGTAAGTCCCGGAGCGGAAACCATTGACATGAGTACCGCCCTGCGCGGTGGGGATCAGGTTGACGTAGGATTCATTAACAGCAGAGCCGTCACCATCACTCCCAGACTACAGCCCAATCCACCTCTTCATCATTACCTTTAATACTGCCGCCATAAGGCTCTGTCGGCAGCGTCGCAGCATCACCCAGCTCCTCCAGCAGATATTGCTCGAGACCGCCCTCATACTGCCATTCATGTACATCTCCGGTCTTTTCAATCTCTACATGTATGCACAACCCGGGGCACAAAACAGCTTTCGCGCGTAATACGTGCAACAGATTTCTGACTGAAATCTTTTCCGAATCGAAGTACTGCGGGTCGGGCCAGAAACGAATTTTTGTTCCGGTATTTTGCTTGCCTACCTTACCCACAACTTCCAGCTTGCCGCGCTTCTTGCCACCCGCAAAACTGATGTTGTATTCCTTGCCATCACGTTTAATCCAGACCTCAAGATTTTTAGACAACGCGTTTACAACTGAAACCCACACCCCGTGCAATCCACCCGAATACTGATAATGCTCATTAGAGAACTTACCGCCCGCATGCAGCCGGGTGAGGATCACCTCTACACCAGGAATTTTCTCTTTAGGATGCATGTCGACGGGCATGCCGCGGCCATCATCCGAGACTTCCAGCGAACCATCTTTATAAAGCATTACGTCGATGCGCTTGCAATGGCCGGACAATGCCTCATCGACACTGTTATCGACCACCTCATGCACCAGGTGATTAGGCCTGGACGTGTCGGTAAACATGCCGGGACGCCGGCGAACGGGCTCCAGCCCGCTCAACACTTCAATATCGGAAGCGCTGTAGCTTTTGCTCACAGCAAAGACACCTTTAATTTAAACAGGCTCATCAGGGATCAGCTGGCGGGAAATGCAACAATCCCTGCAGCCGCTGCGCCACGTCACCTGAAAGCAGCCTGTCAGAAAACAACAAAACTCTAGTAAAGCCTAGAAACCCAGCGGAATAGTATGCGACCCACCAGAATATGCAACGCCCGCGTGAGCACACAATTCAAATTGATTACCAGAGCCGCCTGTGCAACATTTAGCCCACCTGAAACAAATAAGCGTGGCAACCTCTAATGCCGCCATTGCCTGGAGCAGAATTCACCATGAGTACAGCACGCAAACGTCAGCCTGACCTGGAAAAGTCGCTGGCGGAGCTTGAAAAAATTGTAGCGACACTGGAAGAAGGCGATATTCCGCTAGAGCAAGCGCTCAAGCAATTCGAAAAAGGCATCAAACTAAGCCGGGAATGCCAAACCGCACTGCAGTCTGCGGAACAGCGCGTACAGGTGCTCATGAACGGAAATCTGGAGGATTTTGACTCGGCCGAAACATTGGACGAGTGATATTTGAATAAAATCAAATAGTTTATATATTGTTATAACTTTAATTCTGAAGTCTTCGTATCAGGGCCGCGAGGAACACCTTAGTGAAGCGCAGCTGGCATGCGGTAGACAACTGCTCCAGCAAAGTTGCACTCAAACTCAGCACAGTTACCGCTGCACTGGCCTTTATCGTGGCCGTACGCTTGATCCCGGATACATAGCTGGACTCACCGAAACAGTTACCGGGTTCCATGTGGCCCACAGATTTACCATTACTTTCAACCACACATTCGCCGTTAACAATCACATAGAAGTGGTCGTCCATCTCCCCTTCCCGGACTATTTCGTCGCCCATTTTGTACTCGCGCCACTCACTGGCCGCCAGTAATTCACGAATCTCGCCATGCGAAAAGCCGTGAAAAAAGTTCAGGCGACGCAAAATGGCAAAATGCTCCTGCTGTTCTATTTTTTCATGCTTACCCGTCGTTAAATCCTGATAAACACGGGTCAGTTCAGCCGCAAACTCGGCACAACTTGCATAACGTTTGTCGGGTTCTTTATGCATCGCTTTGGCAACGAGTTCTTCAAGACCCTCCGGGACATCAGCCCGCAGAGTATGAATGGGCGGTGCGGTGGCAAAAACTATCTGATTCAGTAATTTAGCCAGTGAATTGGCACGAAACGGACGGAAGCCAGTCAGCATTTCATACATGACAGCACCCAGCGAATACTGATCAGAAGCCCGCGTTAACTCCATCGATTGAATCTGCTCGGGCGACATGTAGCTGGGTGACCCGGCAATACCCTGAATAACCGAAAGATCAGCATCCTTTAGCAACGCAATACCAAAATCTATAATGCGAACATCATTATCTGGCGTCAGCATAATGTTGCTGGGCTTTATATCCCGGTGGATGAGGCCACGCCCATGCGCGTAGTGCAGTGCCTTGGCACATTTGAAAACAGTCTCGATGACATCTTCAATGCGCAGCAAGCTGGTAGGTTTACAGTAAGACGCGAGTGTTCGCACCCCCTGCACATGCTCCATCACTACGTAGTAGCGGCCATCCTCCTCACCGGCATCAAAAATAGGCAATATATTCGGGTGCTGCAGCATCCCGACTATATGCGCCTCATTGAAAAACATTTTGCGGGCAACTTTCGCCGCCTGACTGTCCGGATCGGCAATCACATGGTAGACCTTTACGGCTACATCGCGCCCGTAGTAAGGGTCATGGGATAGAAAGACGTCCCCGGTAGTGCCCTTACCAATTTCATTGATAATCTCGTACTTACCGATCTTGTCAGGAACATTGCGAACGCTGGATTTATTTGCCACTTGGGTCGGCATGCTTCGCAACCTTGTTAAATGAGATTAGAAAATAATTCTTTGTAAAAACAACAACATCAATGCGGCATATAAAGCCGCGATTACGTCATCGAGCATAATCCCGAGACCTCCACCCAAACTGTGATCCAGGTCCCGAATCGGCCATGGTTTCCAGATATCGGCGACTCTGAACAGGATAAATGCGACCACTACCCAAACGGGGTCTACCGCAGCAGGCAGCACCATAAGAGTCATGAACATGCCGATGATTTCGTCCCAGACAATGCCACCGTGATCATGCACACCTATCCGCTTTGCGCTCTCGCCGCACAACCAGATTCCGACCAAAAAGCCGGCTAAAGCCACACCCGCCTGCAAATACGTATCTTTCGGTAAAAACCACCACAGCGCGATACCCGGCAGCGAGCCCCAGGTGCCCGGCGCGAACGGCATAAGCCCAAAACCAAAGCCAAAAGCCGGCCAGTGCAGGGGATTACGAATTACCAGCTGAACCAGCTTGGCGTGCGGTACAGGCTTTTCGGGCATAGGTTTTTCCGTCATTTGAAATGCTCAAAGCCCGTTTCAGGGACGCTGAAGTGCTCACCTGCGCGGGTCCAGTTTAGTCCGGCTCGGCCGAGGCTGTGCCGAGACAGCTAAGCGTATACCCCCAACTATCGGCCAGCCCATGCAATGCAGCCTCCTTTTCAGGCGCTACCGTAAAACACAGCTCATAATCCTCGCCGCCGCACAACGCCAGTTCGACTGCAGTGGCCCTGTCCACGCTACTTTGCAGCGCTGCGGATAATGGAATGGTGGCGATATCCAGAAGCGCCCCTACACCACTGTCACGCAACAGCCTGCCAAGATCAACATTCAGCCCATCCGATATATCGATCATAGCGCTGGCAATTTCGCGTAAATTTAAGCCTGCCGCCAGCCGCGGCTGCGGATAATAGAATCGCTCAACCAGTAAGTCTCTGGCACTGGAAGCAGCTATTCCAGCCAGTTCATTGCTTGCCAGCAGCCGTCCTGCCGCAGCGTCACCCGGATTCCCTGTTACGTAGATTAAATCACCTGGGGTTGCGCCATTACGCCGCACAGCCTGTCCCGTCGGCACACTCCCCTGCAATGTCAGCGATGCAAATAAACTGCCGCGCACCGTGTCGCCCCCAATTAACGTCACATCGTGCAGATCAGCCAAAGCAAAAAAACCGTCAGCAAAATCATTCAACCAGTCATAGTCTATCTTGGGCAAACTCAGCGCCAGACTGGCCCACAAGGGTTCAGCACCCATCGCGGCGATATCACTGAGATTAACTGCAAGACAGCGATGCCCGACCGAGCGTGCCGGCGCATCTGCCAGAAAATGGGTTCCCGCAACGAGTGCATCAGTAGCGGTAACAAGCTCGCAACCCTCTGGCAGGCGCGTCAGTGCGGCATCATCACCAATGCCCAGCGAAACATTTCTCCGCTTCCGCACACGACGGTGGAATAGCTGTTCGATAATTTCGAACTCTTTCGACATCTTTGGGATAAGCCAGCGCGATACAGCAGCTAGCCTTTAGCTGCACTGCTCGACTGGGACTTACCAGTCGCCACCTTGTCCAGCAATCCATTAACATAGCGATACCCGCCTTCGGCGCCATAAATTTTGGCAAGCTCGATAGCTTCATTCATAACGACTTTAGGGGGGACCTCTGGATGAAAGCGAAATTCAGCTAAAGCGATCCAGAGCACCGCATGCTCAATAGGATCAAGCTGAGCAGCAGGAATATCACCGAACTCCTCTATTTCCTTATCAAGTTCAGCACGAGACTCATCAATCTGATCGAGCAATTGCTCGAAATACTCTGAATCAGCAGCCACGTATTCCGGCCGCTCTGCGAACTGCGCTTTCAGCCGGGCGGCATCATGCCCGGCTATTTGTATTTGATACAAAGCCTGCAGCAATATCCTCCGCGCACCATTCCTGCCTTTCGCCGCCATAACTTAGCCACCCATTTCCCGCAGCAAGTGCACCATTTCTATGGCGGCCAATGCTGCTTCCTCGCCCTTATGGCCTTCTGCGCCACCCGCGCGATCGACCGCCTGCTGCATCGTGTCGACCGTTAGCACACCATTGCCAACCGGAATATCACATTCGAGAGCAATCCGGCCCAGCCCACCGATACTTTCAGAGGATACGTAATCAAAATGTGGCGTCCCGCCTCGCACGATTGCTGCGAGCGCCACTATCCCATCAAAACGGCCACTGCGTGCAGCCCGCTGGGCTGCTAATGGCACCTCAAAGGCACCTGGCACAGACAGTTCATGAATGGCTGAAGCTGCAACACCATGACGCAGCAACGCAGAACGCGCGCCGGAGATCAACTCATCAACAATTTCCGCATTAAAGCGAGCGGCAACAATGCAAAACGATGCATCATAAAGATGTCGCCTGATTTCTTCTGGCTGATTTTTCTCGGGAACGGTTTTCATCGCTTAATCTTTCATGAAAAAAAGCTGTGACTGCGGCGGTCTATTTTTCAATGTATTCGACTATTTCAAGGCCGAATCCGGAAATAGCATGCATTTGTTTAGGTGCGCTCAGAACACGCATTCGTGTAACACCAAGATCATGAACAATCTGGGAGCCTGTTCCGTAGGTACGCAGTACACTACCATCGCGCTTTCCGCCGATATCCTCAACCGGGCTTTTCAGTGAATCTACCGCATTTACAAACTGCCGCGGCGATTCAGGATAACGCAAGACCACCACTACACCACGTCCTTCCTCAGCCACACGTTTTAGAGCAGCCCGCAATGGCCAGCCAAACTTCTTGTCACCAATGCCAAGAACATCACCAAGGGTATCCTGCACATGTACACGAACCAGCACCGGTTCATCGGTTGTAACATCCCCCATAACAAGCGCAGCATGGACATTACTACTTATGTGGTCCTCATAACAAACCAGCTTGAATGAACCGAATTCGGTATCAACCGGTTGCTCCGAAATTCGCTCCACCGATTTTTCTTTTTCCAGCCGATAACGTATAAGGTCGGCAATACTTGCTATTCGCAGGCTGTGTTCCCGTGCAAATACCTCTAACTCCGGTCGCCGCGCCATGGTGCCATCATCATTGAGAATCTCCACGATTGCAGCTGCTGGTTCCAGTCCCGCTAGCCGTGCCAGGTCGCAACCTGCTTCCGTATGACCTGCGCGGGTCAATACGCCACCCGGTTGTGCCATAAGTGGAAAGACGTGCCCCGGTTGATGTAAATCTTCAGGCACTGCACCTTGCTCAACCGCAGCACGAATAGTCCTGGCCCTGTCATGAGCAGAGATACCCGTTGTAATACCCTCTGCCGCTTCAATGGAAAGCGTGAAGTTAGTGGCCAGCTTTTTATCGGTATCGGTAACCATAAGCGGTAACCGCAGCAGTTGGCAGCGTGAGCGAGACAAGGTCAGGCAAATCAAACCCCGCCCGTAACGGGCCATATAATTTATATGTTTTGGCTCTACTTTAGCAGCAGCCATAATGAGATCGCCTTCATTCTCACGATTCTCATCATCAACAATAATGACCATTTTGCCGGCACTAATATCAGCAATAACGTCTTCGATGCTGCTGAATGAAGGGTGGCCTGTAGCAGCATCCTTACTCAGATTTTCGCCCTGCATAATCCTGACCTCTGTCTGACTGACCCACTACGAGCCCGCCTGCGAGCCAGTGTACTGCACTATGCGCTCGAGATACCGCGCGATCATATCCACTTCGATATTAACCCGGGTGCCTTCGCTGTAAGCACTGATTATTGTCTCCGCTTGCGTGTGCGGAACAATCATTATTTCAAATAATGCACCATCGACCGCATTGACCGTAAGACTGGTTCCATCCACACAGACTGATCCTTTTTGTGCAATGTATCGTGCAAGTTCTTCGGGCACCTCAACAGCCAGCCGCAGTGAACTCATATCTGGCTCAAGCTTGCGAATTACACCAATACCATCGACGTGGCCGGTAACAAGATGCCCTCCCAGCGACTCTCCCAAACAAAGAGCCCGTTCCAGATTGACGCTTTCACCGGTCTTTTTCTGACCCAGTGTCGTGCAGTCGAGTGTTTCCCGGGACAAATCTGCGCTGAAACCATCAGGATATAACTCTGTGACGGTCAGACAGGTCCCGTTAACTGCAATACTATCGCCCGGTCGTGCGCTTTCCATCGCCAGTTTCCCGGTAGCAATCCGGTAGCTACCCTGCCCATCCTGCAATTCTATGCTCGCTATTTGCCCTATCGCATTAATGATTCCGGTAAACACGCTCAGCTCATCCTGTAGGTCAATCGCAAGTCCGCGCCCACGCGGCGAACCCCAACCAGATTCAGTTCAATGCTGTCCGCCATCCGTTCAACAGTAGGCAGCGCAAACATGCCCTTTGCTCCCGAGCCCATCACCTTAGCGGCCTGGTATACAACCAGCTCGTTCACCAATCCGGCCTGCAGCAATGCGCCATTTAAAATCGGTCCAGCCTCAACCAGCACCTCGTTAACTCCCCGCTTCCCGAGATCATCCAGTAATGAATCCAGACAAAGATGCCCGCTCACACCCGCAACCTGCTTTACCGCCACGCCTTTAGACTCCAGCTGCGCTGCCTTCTCAGGCGCCCCATCAGAATGGTAAACCAGAACCGAGCCTTCACCACTAAGCAATTTTGCGTCAGTTGGCAGGCGTAATGACGAGTCAGCAACCACGCGCAGTGGCTGCAGCATATTAGCTATCGTCTCGCACCGGGCATTCAGTTGTGGATTATCTGCAATTACCGTGCCTATACCACTCAAAATAGCTGAACTTCTGGCGCGCATCCGGTGTACATCCGCGCGTGCCTCCTCACCCGTTATCCATTTACTCTCACCGGATGCAAGCGCTGTGCATCCATCCACACTAACCGCTAGCTTTAAACGGACCCACGGTCTGCCAGTCTCCATACGGGTGATAAACCCCAGATTCAGCAATCCTGCCTCTGCCTCCAGCAAACCCGACTGCACCACAACACCCGCATTTTGTAATTTTTTTAAGCCACTGCCCGCAACTTGCGGATTTGGGTCCTGCATCGCACACACGACCTTGGCAACACCTCCATCAATGAGCGCGTTAGCACAAGGCGGTGTTTGTCCATGATGGCTACAAGGTTCAAGTGTTACGTATACAGTTGCACCGCGCGCACGTTCGCCCGCTTGCGCCAGTGCACATACCTCTGCATGTGCTTCACCTGCACGTTCATGCCAGCCTTCACCAACCACTGCACCATCAGGCGCAACAACAATACAGCCTACATTCGGGTTAGGATCCGTCGAATAAATGCCTCTCCGGGCCAGTTCCAGGGCGCGCGCCATGTAACGAAAATCTGCTGTAGAAAACGATATCAAAGCGTCACTTTTTTTCGTCAGGCAACAATGACATCTGGTTGCGGCGAGACTGATCACCGCTCATTTCCTGCAACGTCGGATCTCATCCTGAAACTCGGTGACATCCTGAAAACTTCGGTACACGGATGCGAAGCGCACATAAGCGACCTCATCCACATCCTGCAATGCATCCATGACCATCTCGCCGACAACTCTGGCCGGTACTTCCTGCTCATCTTCTGTTTGTAATCGATGCTTGATGCGCGCGATGATCTCTTCGATCGTGTCACTGCTTACCGGACGTTTTTCCAGCGCCCGTACTATCCCGGCGCGCAATTTTGTTTCATCAAAAGGTTCACGGGTATTGTCACGTTTTATCAGGCGCGGCATAACAAGTTCAGGTGACTCGAAGGTCGTGAAACGTTCCCGACAATCCAGACACTCCCGCCGACGTCTGACCTGACGCCCTTCACCGGCCAGGCGCGAGTCTATGACCTTGGTTTCTTCGTGACCACAAAATGGGCAATGCATGACAGTTACAACATCTAGGCGTAAACAGGGAATCGGCCGCAGATTTCAAGCACCTGCTCCCGAATGCGCGTATTCAATGCTTCATCCTCGATGTTATCGATGATATCAGCGACCCAGCCAGCCAGATCTGCAACCTCAGGCTCCATGAAACCACGCGTGGTTACTGCCGGCGTTCCCAGACGCAGACCACTGGTAACAAAAGGTGACCGCGGGTCATTAGGTACCGCATTCTTGTTAACCGTAATATTTGCCCGGCCGAGTGCTGCATCTGCATCCTTACCGGTTACATCCTTGTCAATCAGGTCAACAAGAAACATGTGTGAATCCGTACCACCAGAAACAATCTGATAGCCCCGCTCCTGCAACACTTCTGCCATACGTCTGGCATTCTTTTTTACCTGAATCTGGTAATCCTTGAAATCCGGCTGCATCGCTTCTTTCAATGCAACAGCCTTTGCCGCAATTACATGCATAAGCGGACCACCCTGGCTACCAGGAAAAACACGGGAATTCAATGCCTTGGTAATTTCCTCATTCTCCCGGGCAAGAATCATCCCGCCTCGGGGACCACGCAGGGTTTTGTGCGTCGTGGTAGTTGTCACATCTGCGATATTAACGGGACTGGGATACTCTCCCACCGCAACCAGGCCCGCAACGTGCGCCATATCTGCCATCAGATAGGCATCCACAGAATCGGCAATATCCCGGAACCGTTGCCAATCCAGAATTCGTGAGTAAGCCGAAAATCCGGCCACTATCATCCTGGGTTTATGCTGTTGCGCAAGAGCTTCGACCTGGTCGTAATCGATCTCACCAGTTTCTGCATTCAGCCCATATTGCACCGAATGATAGATTCGTCCCGAAAAATTAATCGGTGCCCCGTGAGTCAGGTGACCACCGGCATCCAGCGACATACCAAGCACCGTTTCGTTGGGCTTCATCAATGCCATATAAACAGCGCCGTTGGCCTGGGAACCAGAATGTGGCTGCACATTTGCGTAGTCAGCAGCAAATAATTCACACGCACGATCAATCGCCAGTTTTTCGGCTATATCAACATACTCACAACCACCGTAATAGCGTTTGCCGGGGTACCCCTCAGCATACTTATTCGTAAGCTTGGTACCTTGTGCTTCCAGTACACGTGGACTCGCATAATTTTCTGAAGCAATCAACTCAATGTGCTCTTCCTGACGCCGGGATTCGCCTTCAAGTGCTGAAAAAAGTTCTGGATCGAAATCTGCGATAGTCCATTCGCCGCTATACATGCTCGGGTGCTCCGCCTCAGGTTGGGGAAAGGAGCGAATTGTACCCGAGTCAGCGAACTGGAACAGACCAGAATGGCCGCTGACAGCAGCTTTTTCCAGACATCACAGACCGTTAAAGCTAACTGGACTCACCGGTAGTTTCCCAGGCTGCAGTGCCCTGCAGTCGATTCAGGATGCCGCAACAAACTCCGCAACAACCGCCGTCCAGCCCTGAGCAAGGTTAACTCGGTTATAACCACCGCCCCCCATGCCAAGAATTCGGCCTTCACAATACCTGTCTGCCAGCGCACACAGACGGCGGGCAGCATGTGCATGCGCTGCCGGGGTGAACTGCAAATGGGCAATCGGCTCCCCCGCTATACTGTCCGCACCACACTGGAACAGGATGAACTCAGGTTGCGCAGCGTTCACAAATGCTTCAACCCGCTCCCAAAGCTGTAAAAATTTTTCATCCCCCATCCGGGGACGCACGGGGATATTTAGCTTGGTCCCGGCGGCGGCCCCCAATCCTGTCTCGCTCGCGTGCCCCGTCCCCGGATAAAGGGCGCGTCCGTCCTCATGAATGTCTGCAATAATCAGATCAGGATCATTCTCAAAAGCGTAGAACATCCCATCACCATGGTGGGCATCAATGTCGATATACGCGATTTTCTGCAGACCGTATTTGGATCGCAAAATTTCTGCGGCAATCCCACAATCATTAAATACACAGAAGCCTGCGGCATGATCCCGGCCTGCATGGTGAAGTCCGCCGATGGGTACAAAGGCCCTGTGAGCAGCACCCGTCATCAACGCATCTACCATGTTGAGTGTTGCACCCGCCACGGCCGCAGCCGCCTCGTATAGCCCCGCGAATGCCGGTGTATCACCACCATCAAGCGTGGCTGCACCTGTCCGGCAAGCCTCCTCAACGAAATCGATGTAGCGTTCCGTATGAAAACTAAGCAATTCATCCCGATCAGCAATACGGGCCTCGGCGAAATCGACGCTGGTGGCTACGCCGCTGGCAACAAGTTCCGCATGAAATACATCATGGCGGTCAGTTCCAAATGGATGCCCGGCACCGAAACCATAGGCGGCGGTGGCAGCATCCTTAATTACCTTGATGCGGCTATTAGTGTTGGCAGACAACGGCAGTTCTAATCCTGTTTCTGATCAAGAAGCGGCATTATAGTGGCACCAGGCAGAAGCATTCCGGATAATCATGTCCTCTTTGTAAAAAATATGAATAATTATGGCCCAATACGTATACACAATGAATGGCGTCGCCAAAATCGTCCCGCCAAAACGGCATATCCTGCGCGACATTTCCCTGAGCTTTTTCCCGGGCGCAAAAATCGGTGTGCTTGGCCTGAATGGTTCGGGCAAATCCACGCTCCTGAAAATCATGGCGGGCATCGACACCGAGTATGAAGGCGAAGCGCGGCCACAGCCCGGTATAAAAATTGGTTACCTGGCACAGGAACCAGAACTTGACGAGACTAAGGATGTTCGTGGCAATGTTGAGGAAGGTGTAGCTGACACGATCGCACTCATAACGCGATTTAATGAAATTAGCGATCAATTTGCCGAGCCGATGGATGATGAGGAGATGAATAAGTTGCTGGAGGAACAGGGCAATTTACAGAATGAAATAGATGCGCAGAATGCCTGGGAAATTGAGCGGCAACTTGAGATTGCTGCCGACGCCCTGCGGCTACCGCCATGGGACGCCGACATTAAAAAACTTTCAGGAGGTGAGCGCCGTCGTGTTGCACTCTGCCGTCTCCTCCTGTCAGAGCCAGATATGCTGTTGCTCGACGAACCGACCAATCATCTCGATGCAGAATCGGTCGCCTGGCTCGAAAAATTTCTGGAGAAATTTAGCGGTACAGTCATAGCGGTAACCCATGATCGATATTTTCTGGACAATGTAGCGGGTTGGATTCTTGAACTTGATCGTGGACACGGGATTCCATGGGAAGGCAACTACACATCCTGGCTGGAGCAAAAAGATCAGCGCCTGGCGACTGAAGAAAAGCAGGAAACCGCCCATAAAAAGAGTATCAAAACGGAGCTCGAATGGGTTCGCTCCAACCCACAGGCACGCCGTGCCAAAAGCAAGGCCCGGCTGGCCCAGTTTGATGAACTCAATTCACAACAGTTCCAGAAGCGCCAGGAAACAAATGAAATATATATTCCGCCGGGGCCGCGCCTGGGCGATCTGGTCATTGAGATTAACCACCTGAATAAGGGCTTTGGCGACCGCCTCCTCGTCGAGGATATGAACTTCCAGATTCCACCGGGTGCTATCGTCGGCGTAATTGGCCCCAACGGTGCAGGCAAAACCACCTTTTTCAGGATGCTGGGTGGAACAGAGAAACCGGATTCTGGCGAAATAAGGCTAGGTGAAACGGTACAACTGGCTTATGTTGACCAGTCACGCCAATCACTCAATGACAGCAATACAGTCTGGCAGGAAATATCGGGCGGGGATGATCTGATCCGTGTCGGCAATTACGAGACTTCATCCCGTGCCTATGTCGGCCGATTTAACTTTAAGGGCACCCAGCAGCAGCAGAAAATTGGTGAATTATCCGGCGGTGAACGCAACCGGGTACATCTTGCCAAGGTCCTGCAATCGGGGGCCAACGTACTGCTGCTCGACGAGCCGACCAATGATCTCGACGTAGAAACCTTACGTGCACTGGAAAATGCCCTGCTCGACTTTCCGGGCTGCGCAGTAGTCATCTCCCATGACCGCTGGTTCCTGGACCGGATTGCTACCCATATCATCGCTTTCGAAGGCAACAGCCACGTTGAATTCTTTGCGGGCAACTATGAAGACTATGAACTGGATCGCCACAGACGTCTTGGTGGCGAGGCAGATTCCCCCCATCGAATCCGCTACAAACCACTGAATGGATAGCTGCCAACCTACTGTTTCACTAGTATTTTGATGGTAAACTAGAGGCGATAACAACAATAATAAAAGTCATTAGCTATGCACGTAGATGCAAATAATCAAATCCATGACATTAGCAGCAGTGTCATGGAGTGTCCGCACTGCCGCACTCACACCCATATGACCCCATCAGCTGTTCCCGACTTTAAGGTACTGCATACGGGCGAGCCGACTATGGCGGGTATGGTCTTTCAGTGTGACTCCTGCCAAGCACCCGTATTTATGCGCTATCGCATTAAAAGTATCGACGACAATCGCGTAGACCTGTTCCCGGTGCCTCAGGAAGTTGAGAAGCCAGAGGAACGATTCAGCTATGCGTATATACCTGATTCGGTAGCCATAAATTTTCGTGATGCACTGGGCTGTTATCGAAACGGTCTTATGCAGGCATTTGCAGCTATGTGTCGTCTGACTGCTCAAACAATTTTTGATGAGAAAGGGGAAGCTGGCAAACTCAAAATTTTTAATGAGATAGGTGAAATTGCACGCGTCGCCGAACTTGATGATGCAACCACCCATGATTTACGCAGCATAATTTTTTCTACAGATAGTGACAGCCTGCACTTCCCTCACGGCCTCAACAGAGCAACGGCCGCAGTTCTTCTGGAAGTTATGAAAGATATGCTGCATCAGACATACGTACGTTACGGGCGCCTGCAAAAGGCACTTAAAATGCGCCGACTGTTTGCAGACCAGGGCTTTGATGACGACAGTTCGACAGACCCCAAAATTGCTTCTTTAGACAGGAAGCGTCCGACCGGAACAGGCAGAACCCGATCGGCTTGAGCCGAATATCAACCTACCCAGACCCGGGCATTGCGGAATATGCGCATCCATGGCCCATCCTCGCCCCAGTTATCCGGATGCCACGAATGCTGGACCGTACGATGTACCCGTTCCGGGTGAGGCATAAAAATAGTCACGCGCCCGTCAGCATTACACAATCCGGCAATACCCTCGGGGGAACCATTTGGGTTCGCGGGATATGATTCCGCGATATGGCCATAGTTATCAACATAGCGTATCGACACACATTCTGTGTCTTGGGCCTGCTGCAAAATACCGTGGTCAGCAAATTCAGCACGGCCTTCACCATGCGATGTCACGATAGGCAACATGGAACCAGCCATACCCTTTAGCAACACCGACGGTGACTCCAGCACTTCTACCAGGCTCAATCTGGCTTCAAACTGTTCGGAGAGGTTCCTTACAAACCGTGGCCAGTGGCCAGTCCCCGGGATAATCTCCCGCAATTCGGCAAGCATCTGACAGCCATTACATACACCAAGTGTAAAAGTATCCTTGCGTTCAAAAAAAGCCTGGAATTCATCCCGTACGGCAGGATGAAACAGGATCGATTTGGCCCATCCACCACCCGCACCCAACACATCACCAAATGAGAAGCCACCACAGGCAACCAACCCTTTGAAATCCTCTAGTGAGCGCCTGTTGTTCAGGATATCTGACATATGCACATCGACAGGGTCGAACCCGGCACGCCGAAATGCCGCCGCCATTTCGTTATGACTGTTGACACCCTGCTCTCGCAAAATAGCAACGCGGGGCCGGGATTCACTCACAATCAGGGGTGCGGCCACATCCTCGGCCGGATTAAAGGTAAGCAGTGGATTGAGACCCGGGTCACTTTCATCGAGAATAGCCGCGTACTGCTCAGCTGCAGTAACCGGGTTGTCACGCATTGCCTGCATGCGATAACTGACTTCTGACCAGGTTTGCTGCAAGCTGCCACGACTTTCTGTAAATATCACCTCGCCGTGATTAAGGATACGGATCTCTGCGGCCGTATTTAGACGACCAACCGGGCACAATAATTTTTCCAATCCATGCTTCGCCACAAGCATTGCAAAAGCAGCCTGCTTATTATCCGCAACCTGCAATACAGCGCCCAGCTCTTCACTGAATAATGCGCCCAGCAATCCTGCATCCCCGTCCACTCTCAGCTCGATATCAACGCCTGTTCTACCCGCGAAAGCCATTTCACAAATTGTTACATACATCCCGCCATCCGAACGGTCGTGATACGCCTGAATGAGTCCAGCAGCATTTGCTGCCTGCACAAGCCTGAAAAAGGCCTTGAGTTTGTCTGTGCTTACAAGATCAGCTGGCGCACCACCTGATCGTTCAAACACCTGGCCAAGGCAGGAAGCACCCAGACGATTTGCACCTTCGCCGAGGTCAATTAAATACAACGCTGATGCGTCATCAACGATCAGCTGCGGCGTTAAGGACTTGCGCACATCGGCAACGGGTGCAAAACCCGATACGATCAATGATAACGGCGCGAAAACTGTTTTTTCCTGACCGGCATCCTGCCAGCGCGTTTGCATGGACAAAGAATCCTTGCCGACAGGAATAGCGATACCCGCTTCACGACACATCGCGGCTACTGCCTGAACGGTTTCAAAGAGCGCCTGGTCTTCTCCGGGGAAACCGCTCGCTGCCATCCAGTTGGCAGATAGCCGGATCAGATCTATATCTGTTATGTACGCTGCCGCCAGGTTGGTAATAACCTCACCCACCGCAAGCCGTCCGGATGCCGCAGGGTTCAGGACTGCCACGGGAGTGCGCTCACCCATGGCCATGGCCTCACCCTGGTTGGAATGAAAACCACGAATTGTGACCCCTGCATCACTGACGGGTACCTGCCAGGGACCAACCAGCTGATCCCGGGCCACCAGACCACCAACGGTCCTGTCACCGATGTGAATTAAAAAAGATTTATCTGCAACTGTTGGAAATCGCAATACCCGATGGCAGGCATCAGCCAGGCCCACATCTTCCAGTCCTGCCTCAGGTATTGTTCGCACGCTCGTGTCGACATTAATAACAGTTTGTGGCGGCTTACCAAACAGGGCGTACAGATCCATTTCAACCGGATTATCGCCCGTCCGCGCATCACGTACTTCAAGCACGCCGCTGTCATCCATGCGGCCAATAACGGCATAGATACAACGCTCACGCTCGCAGATTGCAGCAAGCGTATTCATATCTTCCGGCATCACCGCAATCATGTAACGTTCCTGCGCCTCGTTACACCAGATCTCCAGCGGTGACATACCCGGTTCAGCGTTGGGGATATCCTGCAATTCAACCACTGCGCCGCGCTGACTGTGCTCCACCAGTTCTGGCACCGCGTTAGAAAGACCACCCGCCCCCACATCATGAATAATCACAATCGGGTTGTGACCGTCTTCTTTAATTCCATGCGCCCAACATGCATCAATGACCTGCTGGGCCCGGCGCTCCATTTCAGGATTACCTCGTTGCACCGATGCATAATCAAGATCTTCACTACTGCTGCCGCTACCCATAGAAGAAGCAGCACCCCCGCCAAGTCCAATCAGCATGGCCGGGCCACCCAGCACAACAATCAGCGCGCCCACCGGCACTTCAGGCTTATCAACATCTGCAGCACGAATATTGCCCAGACCACCCGCAATCATGATTGGCTTGTGATAACCCGTCGAAATATTTGCACCACTTTTAATCGGTTGCTCAAAAGTGCGGAAGTAGCCCTGGATATTGGGCCGCCCAAACTCATTATTAAAAGCAGCGCCACCTATCGGCCCGTCAAGCATAATATCCAGTGCGCTGGCGATACGGTCGGGCTTGCCTATTGTTGTTTCCCAAGGCTGGGGGAAACCCGGTAAATGCAAATGTGATACTGAGAATCCGGTCAACCCTGCTTTCGGACTGGCACCTCGTCCCGTTGCACCCTCATCACGAATCTCACCACCGGAACCGGTCGCGGCGCCGGGAAACGGCGATATCGCGGTGGGATGATTGTGGGTTTCTACTTTCATCAGAATATGGATATCTTCTTGCTGAAAGTCATAGGTACTGCTGGCCGCATCAACGAATAAACGGTCGCCCTCCCCACCTTCAATAACCGCACAATTATCTTTGTATGCAGATAGCACACCGTCAGGTGCAGCCGCATGCGTAGAACGGATCATGTCGAACAAACTGGAATTCTGTTGCTCGCCATCAACAATCCACGTTGCATTAAATATCTTGTGCCGGCAATGCTCGGAATTTGCCTGCGCGAACATCATGAGCTCCGCATCAGTCGGATCTCGTTGAGCCTGACCGAACACATTAACCAGGTAATCAATTTCGCTCTCAGACAGCGCAAGCCCTAAATCCTGGTTAGCGGCTACCAGTGCAGCACGGCCCTCTTTAGCCAGTGGCATATGGCGCAATGTTGCTGCTTCGTGGGTGGCAAACAGGAGCTGCACATCCGCATCATGTGATAACAGTGTCTCTGTCATACGATCGTGGATAAACGGTGCAAGACAGCTCGCGAGGCTGTTATCCAGTTTCGGCAATCCATCAAAACTGTAGCTGATGCCTCGCTCAATTCGGTTCAGACCGCTGATACCACAATTCAATGCGATATCTGTTGCTTTACTGGCCCAGGGTGAAATGGTGCCTATACGGGGGAGCACTAATAATGTTTGACCGAACAACTCCTTGTCCTGATACGCGGGTCCATAGCGCAACAAAGCTGACAGTATTTGCTGCTCATCTGCACTCGGATCATGATCCAGGTCAACAAAATGCTCGAAACGAGCATAAATCTCCCGCAGCTTCGGCGATACAGAGCGAATTTCCTGTCGCAGTTTTTCCAGACGAAAATCAGATAGCGCCGGGGAACCGGGCAACCGCAAGATTGGCATAAGTCAGCAGTAGATCCAGATCAAAAGAACATCAGCTTTTGCCACCTGGCCCACCGGGGGTATACACAGGCATAGGGAACTGCGACACATTAGTACCATCAACAGAACTAATCTTACTGACGCCCTGTTTTTCAACTTCATCAATCCGGACGATGGCATGCATTGGGATGTAAGTGCGCTTTACCGTTTCGAATTCTGTTTTCAGCCGCTCTTCAGCCGGATCTACCACAACCGTTGTGCGCTCACCAAAAACCAATTCCTCAACCTCTACAAACCCGAACAAAGATCCCTGACCAACACTGCGCGCGTAAATCTCGTAAACCTTGCCCTGATTAAAAAAAATAATTTTATATAAATGACTCTGAGCCATGAAATTCTCATTGTGAACAAATGCTGCAACCGCTAGGTGATCGGCCAAAAGCAACTCACAGGAACATCCCAATCCAATGCCCGGCAACGGATTAGGTTAAATCAGTTCCCGAGGGAGCTGTGAAGGGCGCGCATTATACCCTAGAGGAATCAATGAAACTGCGGCGTGAATGGTTTCTGTGCCAGCAACCGCCCAGAAGCAAAAATGTGATCTACGCAGCAGCATAGCCGCAGTTTGTGGCCCATTATCGTTGCTGGGTAACACCGTCATGCGATCACGCGTGACAAATACGGGCAGAAAAGTATATGCCGCTTCGACTACAAGTAGTTAGTGCGCACCGCGAATCCATGGGCGGCTCCTACCTACAGGAGTTTTGCCGCCTGTGGTGGCACCATAGGCCGCAGCCTTTCATGCGACTGGCCCCTGCCTGATTCCAAGCGCTTTATCTCATCCCAACACGCCATGATCGACTACCAGGGTGGCGCATATTATCTCGTGGATCTCAGCCGTAATGGTGTTTTCATCAATGGCTCTGATGTGGCCGTAGGGAAAGGCAATCCGCAACGGCTATTTGATGGAGATATCCTGCGCATTGGTGAATTCGAAATTAAGATTGCCGTCATTGAAGATGCAAACGAAGCAGATGAAGACGGCATGCAGGACTCTATCGTTCGCGCCCAGATGGTGCACGAAGATGAATCAGTCGAAATGCCCTTGCTGCCGCCAGAACAGCTCTCGGGTGAACATTTACTTGATGACCTCCTCGTACCCGGCGATACATCGGGCGAGTTGAGTGCACTCTCTGAACTGCCCAACAAATCTGCCCCTCTGCCAGAAAATGTTACAGATACACAAGTACTGGCCAGGACAGCAACTGAATTCCTGAAAGCTGCAGGCTTAAATCCTGCAGAATTTCGCGGTATCGAGCCGCAAACTCTGCTGAACAATGCTGCACGTCTGCTCGCCGAATACACAACAGGAATGCGCGCCCTTTTGTTATCAAAGGACAAAATAATGGCCGGACTCAGCATCAAGGCGCAGGGACGGGAAGAGATGGTTAACCCATTGCGCTCAGCTGATGGAATTGAAAATACACTGCGGCTGCTACTTGCCAAAAATAACGATATACACATCACTGGCACCCAGGCAATTGACACAGCTTTTGACGAACTTATGCAACACCAACAAGCGGTTATAAGTGCTATGCGCAGTGCACTGGGCGATTATCTGGGCTACTTCGAACCCGAATCCCTCGATCGCCATTTCGAAACCCAGAAAAAACGTGGCGGCGCTGGCAAAAAGCCCTTTCGCGAGCTTTATAAAAATGCATTTGAAGGGCTCGCCCAGCCCAATAAAAATAAGCTACCACAACGCTTTGACGATGAATTCGCTAAAGCATATGAACTGGAAACCAGCGCATAGCTTTGACCCCGCCAGGCCACCAGTGCCGCTGGTAAAATCGGTCAAACCACGCTGACGACCATCCCCAGCCATTACTGTCACACCGTATATCTACCTATCTCACCCAAGTGACAATGATTCTCATTTGCATTAAACTGAGTTTCTCTTAATAGTAAGGCATCCAAAATGACGTTAGACCAGTTGAAACCGGGGCAGCAGGCAACTATCGCAGCACTCGAGACCAAAGGCCCACTTGCCCAGCGGCTTATGGCACTGGGCCTGCTCGAAGGCACACCCTGTCGGGATGCTGCGGCGTGCATTAGGGGGCGACCCGCTGGAAATTGATGTCATGGGCTACGCACTTTCTCTGCGTCGCGATGAAGCACGCAAAATCATCATAGAGCTAACACAGGATTAAATCGGGCTGATGCCCACGGACAGGAAATCACGATGCCCGACTCACTTGCTGCCAATATCGCCCAAACAGTCATTGCTGTCGTAGGCAACCCCAATACGGGCAAAAGCACCCTCTTCAACAACCTGACTGGCCTGCGTCAGAAAACCGCCAACTACCCCGGGCGTTACAGTCGAGCGACATACCGGGATATTGCGTTTGCCCACAGAGGAAGCGGTACTGGTTGATCTGCCAGGTGCCTATTCGCTGGCGGCACACTCACCTGACGAACTTGTTTCCTCAGACGTGCTCCTGGGACGAATCGATGATATTAGTCGGCCCAATGCTGTACTCATTGTTATCGATGCCGCCAACCTCAGACGCAATCTGTTTATGGCAACGCAAATCATGGAACTTGGGCATTCCCGTGGTTATCGCCCTGAACATGATTGACCTCGCTAAAAAGCGCGGCATTACTATTGATGCAGACAAACTGGCCGACATTCTCGGCGTGACTGTTGTCCCCATCGTTGCAGGCAGCAACCAGGGCACAGCCGCTATCAAGCAAGCATTGGCGAAAGCTGTTCAACAGCCCTCATATGAACAAGCAAGCCTGGTGCCGGACATTCGCCAGGCTGCCGTGCAAATATTACAGAGCAATGAGAATCTGAATCCGCAGCTATCTTTACTTGAGGTAGAGCGCGCCTTGATAGATGCAGAAGGTGCGGCAGAACAAAGGTTTCTGCTTGCCACAGGTGACAGCGGGACCACACAGCTGGATGAAGTCCGCAAGCAACTGGCTCCGGATACCAGCGTCGCTGCACTGGAAGCACACAGCCGCTACGCGTGGATAGATGCAACCGTAGCTAAAGTCGAATTGCGGGAGAAACGCAGCAAAAATCTGGTAGACATCATTGATCAGATAACCAGCCATCCGCTGATCGGTGCCATTTTATTTTTTGTGATTATGGCTACAGTCTTCCAGGCCGTATTTTCCTGGGCAGGCCCCGTTATGGATGCGATTGATGACGCCACTATTTATCTCGGCGGGGTCGTCGCGGCATCCATGCCACCCGGAGCATTATCAAGCCTGATTGTTGATGGCGTAATAGCAGGTGTTGGCAGCGTCATCATATTTTTGCCACAAATTATGATTCTGTTCGCGTTTATTATTTTTCTGGAAGACTCGGGATATATGGCAAGGGCGGCCTTTCTGATGGACCGGCTAATGCGTGCGTGCGGTTTGTCAGGCCAGTCTTTTATTCCCATGCTATCCAGTTTTGCCTGCGCCGTGCCCGGGTTAATGGCCACGCGGGTAATTCCAGACCCGCGTGACCGACTCGCCACCATGCTGGCGGCACCCTTTATGACGTGTTCAGCACGCCTGCCCGTCTACGCCCTTCTGATTGCAGCCTTCATACCTGACATCACATGGTTGGGCTTCCTTAACCTGCAAGGCCTCGTTCTGTTCGGACTCTATATGCTCGGCATCGTCGCCGGAATATTTACCGCACTAATAATGAAACGCTTTGCTCTGAAAGGCCCGACACCAACTTTCCTGATTGAAATACCGCCTTACCGGTTACCTAACCTCAAATCCATGGGTATACGCCTGCTCGAACGCGGACGCATTTTTGTAAAACGCGCTGGGACCATTATCTTCACAGTCGCACTCGTCATCTGGGCTCTTGTTTACTTCCCCCGCCCGGAATTATTGTTCGAATATTATGAAACCCAACGCGTTGAGGCTCGCGCCACATTTACCGGTGAGGGATTAACCGAACAGCTGATCTATATCGACAACAGGGAAACTGCAGAATTAGTAGAACAGAGTTATCTCGGCGTTGCCGGGAAAGCGATGCAACCCGTGTTCGCTCCACTTGGCTGGGACTGGAAAATTACTGCAGCCGTTATCGCAAGTTTTCCTGCCAGGGAAGTTGTCGTAGCCGTATTAGGCACGATCTATGCTGTTGGCGATGAGGTGGATGAAACAGACAGGCGGCTACTTGATCGCCTGCGCAGTGCCAAAAAGCCAGATGGATCACCGGTATTCACCATAGGTGTCGCCGTAGGCCTGATGATTTTCTATGCATTTTGCCTGCAATGCATGGCAACCGTTGCAATTATGCGGCGCGAAACAAATGGCTGGAAATGGCCCATCGCTGCATGGCTGTATATGACCGGACTCGGATACCTTGGCGCCCTGCTTGCGTACCAGTTACTGTAACAAAACAACTGCCATTCACCCGTAATTGATATGGACGATTCAGCACAACAAATCATCGCACTAACCTTGGTAGCCATCGCAGTTGGTGTAGAACTGATGCGCCGCTACCGACGAAAAAAGTCTGGCAAACCTGGCTGTGATGGCTGCGAAACAGGCAAATCACAGAACAGCACTAACGAAACACAATTGAAGTTCTACAAACGGCCCAAACAACATTAAGGCCAGACTCCAACGAGATCCCTGATCCGTCCCATGCAGACGGGAAGATAGGATTGATGGGTTCTCACCGGGCATCCTCCCGCCAGTAATAAAAAAGGACTCCCTGCGGGAGCCCCTTTTTATTACTGGCGGAGAGGGTGGGATTCGAACCCACGGTACGCTTGCACGCACACCTGATTTCGAATCAGGCACATTCGGCCACTCTGTCACCTCTCCGAGAACGCGGGATTATAGAGAAACTCGAGGCAAAGAGAGGATAAATATTTTGCCAGGATTAACCCTGCCTGTATTGCTCCATCACCGTCCGGGAAGCGGTTAACTATGCACTCTTAAAATCTATCCTGCTGATCGCTTTGCGCTCCAGCTCTGAAACCACGACCAACCACACAATCAAGCAACCTGGTCAGCGACCCGCCACATTCCGCTGTTCGGACAGGCTGGCACGGATACCGGCCAAGATATAGCAGCCAGCGCTGAAACCGGCCATCATTCGCGGCATCTTAATACTCAGGCAGGACATCCATGAGTGAAGCTGCATCCGGAACAGTGCCTTCCACCGGAATAAATAAAGACAAGACAATTCGCTACACCCTGTTCATCATTGTCATGATCCTGTACACCTTACCGCTGCCTTTACCCTTTCTGGGTTGGGACGGTTTAACAGTCATGCCCATACCCGGTCTGGACGGCTATCTTTTCCTGCTCGTTATCCATGAGTTTTCTGGATTTCTGTTTTTCGGGCATACGCTTTTCAGCAACATCTGGGCCATGCGCGTCAGGGCAACGGGCGACCATGCAACTGGCGTGATGGCACGGGGAATGCTGCGCATTATGGCCATGAGCATTACCGCACCCACTTCTATCATCAGTCCGTTGGCAGGACTGATGCTCGTCAATAAATATTTTGGTGGTTTCGAAAATGCTCCCTGGGCACTCCATGCCTATGTTGCCTTCTGGATTATGGCGGCCATGCAACTAGTACCGGATATAATTCGCTACGCTGTCGATACGCATAAAGCCGATCCAAAACGTGACGTCAAACAAGCAGCAATCAGGGGCATAATCTCTACATTTCTGACGTTCTATATTATCTGGTGCATGATTACCAAAATGACTGCTTTCTAGCCGTCGAAGAACTGTTTGCAGCACAATATTGCGTTTGCAGCATTTTTTTTCATCGGGTTTATGCTACATCCAACAATAAGAAAGAATTGCCCTGATTTACTCCCTTATTAAGTGAATAGTCAATCCTAACCTGTTGGTTTTATTGATTTTAACATAACTAATCAGTCCAATAATCGTCTAGTTAGTCATAGCCGCACCCCAGTGCGCATGCTACCGTTTGCATTGTCACAACCTAAGGCATCAACGCCGACCGGTCTGGAAAAGGCGGGCGGTAATGAACCTATGAAAAAAGCGACAATCATAATTTTTGCCCTGGTCCTGGGTACCTGCTCGAGACCACCAGGCACACTGGAAGAAATATTGTCTTCCGGTCAGATTCGGGTCCTCACTCGCGTCAGCCCCACGACCTTTTACAGTGGTGCCGACGGATATGAAGGACCGGAATATTTGCTGGTGGATGGCTTTGCCCGTTTTCTAAGCGATAAATATAATCGCCCTATAGAAGTACAGTTTGAATCAGCAGAACGATTTGCTGATATTCTGCCGACCGTTGAAGCCCGGCAAACACACTTTGCAGCTGCAGGCCTGACCATTACACCCGAACGGCGGGACAGGGTTAGCTTTGGGCCCTCGTATCAGGAAGTGAAGCAGCATCTGGTATACCACCTGAAAAGCAAGAAGCCACAGGACATTGCAGCACTGCGCGGTAAACAGCTTGAGGTAGTAGCGGGAAGCAGTTATGCGGAAACCCTGGCTGGTATTCAGGCTGACCAGCCAGATTTCACCTGGGCAGAAAATCCGAATTTGGAGATAAACGAATTGCTGGCCGCTGTAGCTAAGCGGCAAATCGATTACACGGTTGCCGATTCCACTTCATTTGATGTTCATCGAAACTACATGCCGGAATTGGCTATAGCGATGGACCTCAAGGAAAGTGACCAACTGGCATGGGCATTTCGTAAAACTAATAGTGATGCCATACGTGCCGATGCTGAAGAGTATTTCGCGACCATCCGCGCTAGCGGCAAGCTGGAGCAAATTCTCGATCGTTACTACGGTCATACCGACAAGTTTGATTACGTGGGCACACGAATATTTATTCGCCATCATGACAGGCGGCTGCAACCGTATAAAAATTTATTTCATGCCGCCAGTCGCCAGACCGGCGCTGACTGGCGGCTACTGGCAGCCATTGGCTACCAGGAATCGCACTGGGAACCCACTGCGGTATCGCCGACAGGTGTTCGGGGACTGATGATGCTAACGAGCGCAACTGCCAACTATATGGGTGTATCCGACCGTGAAAATCCGCACGAAGCCATTCCGGCCGGTGCTCGCTATTTTGCCCAGTTACGTAAGCGCCTTGCAGATATTCCTGAGCCAGACCGAACATGGTTTGCTTTAGCTGCCTATAACGTTGGCTACGGCCATGTGCGTGATGCCCAGCGTATCGTAAGAATGCAGGGGGGCACGCCGAATCGCTGGCTTAGTGTCAGAGATGCTCTGCCTCTTCTTTCTCAACACAAATGGTATAGCCAGGTACCAAATGGTTATGCGCGCGGTTGGGAACCGGTTCAGTACGTAAAAAATGTTCGTACCTACTTTGAGATCCTTAACTGGCTGGATCCTGACGACATTACAGACTACACGCCAGACAACAATCTTTCTCCTCAGGTGCCAGAACTTCAAATTGCCGCCAACGACGTCATAACCATCATTCATTAAAGTGCTATTCGCCGGCCTGGCGCCGAGCACGGAAAAAGCCCTGTAATAAATCACGGCATTCAGTTTCGCGAATACCGCCTGTCACGTCGATGCGATGATTCAAATCAACTGAATTGACTACGTCAAATACACTCCCCGCTGCGCCGCTACGCGGATCGGAGCAACCGTACACCAGCCGTTCAATACGTGCATGGACCATGGCACCGGCACACATTGCACAAGGCTCAAGGGTTACATACAAGGTGGTTCCGGGAACACGGTAATTGCCAAGTTTTCCGGCGGCTTCACGCAATGCCTGAATTTCAGCATGCGCGGTAGGGTCGACTGTTTCGATGGGTGCGTTGCGACCCGAAGCGATAAGCTCTCCATTAGCAACTATAACCGCACCAACCGGCACTTCGCCGTTAGACTCAGCATCGCGAGCCAGCTGCAAGGCCATGCCCATAAATTGCTCATCAGGCTGGATCATATGCAGCTAACGAAGGTTAGGCACGCTATTCCCATTCAATCGTGGCAGGCGGCTTACCGGAAATATCATAGGTTACTCGCGAAATACCATCTATTTCATTGATGATTCGCAAAGAAACTTTGTCAAGAAAATCATAGGGTAAATGCGCCCAGCGAGCTGTCATAAAGTCGATGGTTTCGACGGCACGCAAAGCCACGACATAGTCATAGCGCCGCCCATCCCCCATTACCCCAACAGAACGAACTGGCAAAAAGACTGCGAAAGCCTGGCTTACCTTATCGTAAAGATCTGCATTCAGCAGCTCCTCAATGAAAATGGCATCTGCCTTGCGCAGCAGATCAGCAAATTCCTTCCGAACTTCGCCAAGAATACGAACTCCGAGTCCCGGACCGGGGAACGGATGACGGTAAACCATCTTTCGCGGTAGCCCCAGTTCAACACCGATCTTGCGAACCTCGTCTTTAAACAAATCCCGTAAAGGTTCGATCAGCTTAAGCTTCATATCCTCAGGCAGGCCACCAACATTATGATGCGACTTAATGACATGAGCCTTACCACTTTTAGCGCCTGCTGATTCAATTACATCCGGATAAATTGTTCCCTGTGCCAGCCAGGCAACACCCTCCAGCTTTTCAGCTTCTTCATCGAAGATCTCAATAAAAAGCTGGCCAATAATTTTACGCTTCTGCTCCGGGTCCGTTTCACCTGCCAGTGCCGTCAAAAACCGATCCTCGGCATCAACGCGGATTACCTGCACACCCAGGTTCTCCGCAAAAATGCTCATAACCTGATCACCTTCGTTCAGGCGCAACAGTCCATGATCAACAAATACACACACCAGTTGATCACCCAGTGCTTCGTGCAGCAATGCCGCTACCACGGAAGAATCTACACCACCGGACAACCCCAGCAATACCTTGCCACTACCGACTTCAGCTCGAATTTTCTCAATATCATGGGCAATGATATTGCCTGGATTCCAGGTATCAGGGCAGCCACAAATATCATGCACGAAACGCTCGATAATCAGCTGACCGTTTTCAGTGTGGGTGACTTCCGGGTGAAACTGCAGGCCATAGTAGCGCCGTTTTTCATCTGCCATCGCAGCCAGAGGAGCATTAGCGCTGCTGGCGACTGGCAAAAAACCTTTGGGCAGTTGCTTAACGCGGTCACCATGGCTCATCCAGACATTCATGGCAGCCGCATCACCTTTGGCTCCGTGCAATCCGTCGAGCAAGCGGCTTTTACCCGAAACGCTTACTTCGGCATATCCAAATTCGCGTTCGGTCGAGGGTTCGACTTCACCACCCAGCTGCGCCGCCATGGTCTGCATGCCATAGCAAATACCCAGTAACGGTATACCCAGATCAAAAACCAGCTGCGGCGCCAGTGGTGGGCTATCAAGGACTACAGATTCAGGACCACCCGCCAATACGATACCATCGGGGGAAAATTGCCGGATTAGCTCCTCATCTACATCCCACGGCAGAATTTCACTGTAAACGCCCGCCTCACGCACACGGCGCGCAATTAACTGCGTATATTGGGATCCAAAATCAAGAATCAGTATCCGGTGCGACACGACCTCATCGGTGGTGGCCATGGCTCCGGTTGCAGGCAAAGACATCGGTAATCTTCCTTGTAAGTCAGTCTGGCGCAGCTAATGAAAGCGCTAGTCCGATGTACGGTAATTGGGCGCTTCCTTGGTAATGGTCACATCGTGAACATGACTCTCACGCATCCCGGCCGAGGTAATACGTACAAACTCAGGCTTACTGCGCATCTCGTCAATACTGCCACACCCCGTATACCCCATCGCGGCCCGCAAACCACCTATCAGTTGGTGAACAATTGCGACCATGTTGCCCTTGAACGGCACACGCCCCTCAATGCCCTCCGGCACTAACTTTTCCAATTGCTCCGAAGAATCCTGGAAATACCGGTCAGAAGACCCGTGCTGCTGCGACATCGCTGCGATCGAACCCATGCCGCGATACGCTTTATATGAACGCCCCTGAAACAGTTCGACTTCTCCAGGTGACTGCTCGGTTCCGGCAAACAGGCTGCCAATCATTATGCACGATGCACCCGCAACGATCGCCTTGGCTATATCACCGGAATAGCGAATGCCGCCATCGGCAATTACAGGTACACCTTTCTTTTTCATCGCCTCGGCCACTTCCGCTACAGCACTGATTTGCGGCACACCCACACCGGCAACAATCCGTGTTGTACAGATAGAACCAGGCCCGATACCTACTTTCACCCCATCCACACCCGCTTTGACCAACGCCTCTGCGGCATCACCCGCAATAATATTACCGGCCATCACCTGCATATCAGGATAAGTGGTCTTTATAGCCCGTACTCGCTTAATAACACCTTCGGTATACCCATGCGCTGTATCCACAACGATCAGGTCAACACCGGATTCCACCAGGCGTTCAACGCGCTCATCAGTATCACCACCGGTACCAACGGCTGCACCTACACGCAACGCAGCACGGCCATCCTTACAGGCCAGAGGATAGTCGACCGCTTTTTGAAAATCCTTGGCAGTGATCATGCCGCGTAATTCAAAATTATCGTTAACGATAAGCACTTTCTCAATTCGGTACTTATGCAATAACGACAGCACTTCATCCTTATCAGCGCCTTCACGCACGGTAATCAACTTATCCTGCGGAGTCATGACTGACGAAACCGGCGCATCAAGCTGTGTCTCAAAACGCAGGTCGCGGTGGGTAACAATACCGACCGTCTTGCCATTATCTACAACGGGCATACCTGATATGCCCTTGGCGCGCGTCAGCTCTATAACTTCTCGTATTGATTTATCCGGTGTCACGGTAATCGGGCTGGTTACGATGCCACTCTCAAACTTCTTGACTCGCTTAACTTCGCGGGCCTGATTAGCCGGACTCATATTCTTATGAATTATCCCAATACCACCTTCCTGCGCCAGCGCGATAGCCAACCGGGATTCTGTAACCGTGTCCATCGCAGCAGAAACCAAGGGGATATTCATGGTAATTTCTCGCGTAAGCTGTGTAGTCAACGCAACTTCGCGGGGCAGAATATCGGAATACTCTGGACGAAGGAGTACATCATCAAAAGTCAGTGCTTCCTTGGCTATTCGCATGTAGTTTGCCTTTGCTTGCTTTAATCGGATCGGGCTCAACGCTGCCGACCACCTTGCCATTCCCTCTGCCAAACCACATCAATCTGGCTATGGTCTGCAGAGGTTAAACCGCTAATGTTACGCTGCGTAGAAATGCGCGTAAACTGTCAACCACAACTACAGCAGGATTAAACCGTGAAACAGCCTTCTGGCATAGCTGAAACGCGCAACCCCACAGACATTTACAGTGTTAGCCAGCTTAACCGCAAGGCACGCCACCTGCTTGAATCAGCGCTGCCAAGCCTGTGGGTTGCGGGCGAAATATCCAATTTGGCGCAACCGGGATCAGGGCATATTTACTTCAGCCTCAAAGATTCCGGAGCACAGATCCAATGCGCAATGTTCAGAGCTGCCAACAGTCGCCTCAGTTTCCAACCAAAAAATGGGGACCAGGTACTGATACAGGGGCGCATCAGCATTTACGAGCCGCGTGGCTCATATCAACTGATCGCGGCAAAAATGGAGGACGCAGGCGAAGGGCTGCTGCGTCGCAAGTTTGAGGAGTTAAAAAAACGGCTAAATGCCGAAGGTCTGTTTGACGAGGCATCAAAGCAACAGCTACCCATGCTGCCAACCAGGATAGGCGTCGTTACATCACCAACCGGTGCCGCCATTAGAGATATCCTGCACATACTCGAACGACGTTACCCTCTTGCCAGCATCATAATTTATCCGACGCGGGTTCAGGGCGAAGCTGCGGTTGATGAAATCGTTCGCGCCATCACACTCGCATCTGAACGCAATGACTGCGACGTACTTATAGTAAGTCGCGGAGGCGGCTCACTGGAAGATCTTTGGTGTTTCAATGAAGAGGTCGTAGCGCGTGCTATTCATGCCTGTACTATCCCTACCGTATCTGGTGTTGGCCACGAAGTTGATTTCACCATTGCTGATCTCGTCGCTGATATCAGAGCCCCTACCCCCTCCGGCGCAGCCGAACTTGTTGCTCCTGATAGAGACGAACTGTTGCGCAGCCTGCAAGCGCTCGACCGCCGAGTAATATTGGCAATACAACATCACTGGACTGCTTGTACGCAATTTCATTCACAATTATTAGCTCGACTACAAAGATCACATCCAGGCGCAGTACTCAGGCAATTACAGCAACGGGCCGACGAGTTAACCCGGCAACTCGGTACAGCCATACGAACCAAAATGCTCAGCCAAAGAATTCATCTGCAGGCGTTACGACAGCTTTTGCTAAGTGCCAGCCCCGCCGAACGCATCGCCATCAACGCCAGCAATTTGCAAAGACTGGAAATACGGCTTGGCAATGCCACCCGTCAACACCTGCAAGCAGCTCGCACACGGTTTTCGATGGCGTCAGGAGAACTTAATGCGGTCAGCCCTCTGGCGACGCTGGAACGTGGCTACGCAATTATCCAGGATACTGAGACAGGCAGAGTATTAAAGAATACGGTCGATATTAAGGCGGGTGACCGTATTCAGGCCAGGCTTGCAAAAGGCCTGATTGACGCAATTGTCGAGGCAGTTAGCAATAAGACCGGCAAATCATAAAGCTGACTGCTATAGCCCCTATCAACCAGGCAAATTCTATTCCTGGCGCAGAAAGTCGTGAATCACTGGCCGGAAGCGATCCATATCAACCAGGAATGAATCATGCCCCTGAATCGAATCAAGTTCGATAAAGCTGACATCATTACCTGCATCCCGAAGCCCTTCCGCCAACTCACGCTGCTGATGCAGCGGAAATAATATATCCGAACCTACACCAACTACCAGAATATTTTCAGCACTAATCCTGCTCAATCCTGCTGCAACTGAACCGCCGTATTCGGCGATATCAAATAGATCCGAGGCCCGGGACAAATACAAATAGCAATTCGGATCAAACTGACCAATAAACTTGTTTGCATGCGCTTCGAGATAGGATTCAACCTCAAAATCCAATGCAAATGAATCACCTGTTTTGCGTTCCTCGGGCACACGTTCACGCCCAAACCGCTGTTCCCACTCTTCTGGAGACCGGTAAGTAATCATTCCCAGCTTACGCGCCAAACGCATCCCCAATATCGGCTCTTGCCCTGGCTCATAGTCACCATTCTTCCAGTCAGGATCTTTACGTATAAATTCACGTTGCAATGACCGAAGTGCTGTTGAAAATGCCAATGATCGTGCTCCGGTTGAAATAAATATCAACCGGCGGTAGGTCCCTGGAAACATGGCTGCATACGCCAGCTCAGTCATTCCGCCCATGGATGGGCCCACAACCGAAAAAAGTTTTTCTATACCCAGACTCTTAACCAGTTCATGACCTAAGGCAGCGATATCATCTAGTGTCAGCACCGGAAAACTCAGTTTGTAACGCTCGCCTGTCACCGGATCAGCAGATGCCGGACCGGTAGAGCCAAAGCAACTACCTAATGAATTTATGCAAATTACAAAAAAGCGGCGCGTATCGACGGGACGAGAAGGCCCGACCATTTCTTCCCACCATCCAGGAGCAAGATCTGCCGCTGAAGACGTGGCATGTGCCGAGGGTGACAAACCAGTAAAGATAACAATGGCATTATCACGTTCAGCAGACAATTCGCCCCAGGTCTCATAGGCAACAGTCGGATTTACCAGAACCCCACCCCGGCGCATCTCATAGGTACCTGGATACTCAAAATATTTTCGTGCCGCACTCACAACAGTCACTCACACCTATATGATATATATCGCTATTATGCTTGAGGACGAGCAGCTTTGACGCGACCTTTTGTTATATCTTCATAACGCGCGGTATGAAGGTATAAACGAGCAATTAATGCTTATTGCGCCCGCGAATCCGTTGCCGGCTTTTGACCTGCCGAGGCGTAAGGCGATTGCGCTTCCCTGCATAAGGGTTACGACTGCTAACTAATTCAAGCCGAACAGGCGTGCCGGTCAAACGAAAAATCTTCCGAAAACGATTAATCAGATAGCGCCGATAACTGACCGGGAGGCGCGCAGTCTGATTGCCATGTATAACCACCACCGGCGGGTTACGGCCACCCTGATGGGCGTAACTGAGCTTGATTCTCCGCCCCCCGACCAACGGTGGCGGATGCTCGGTAACAGCATCAGTCAAAACCTGGGTCATTTTACTGGTAGGCATATCACGCCAGGCGCAGTCCGCACCCCGCGCTGCCGCCTCCAGCAGATCATAAATATTGCTGCCATGCTTGGCAGAAATAGTATGCCGTTCAACAAAATCAAGAAAAGGTAATTTCCGGTCAATTTCACGCCGTATTGCTGTACGCTCGGAGCTGCTAAGACCATCCCACTTGTTGATACCCAGTGCCAAAGCGCGACCACGCTCCAGAACCAGGCCGATAAGGGAAACATCCTGATCAGCAATTCCTTCATGGGCATCCAGCAATACTATTACAGCATCGGCTTCCTCAATCGCCTGAAGCGCCTTAACGATGCTGAATTTTTCAACGGTCCCCTTAGTTTTAGCACGCCGACGAATTCCAGCAGTATCGATCAATACAAACTGTTGCCCGGCTGATTCGAAAGGTACGTAAATACTGTCGCGAGTTGTTCCTGCCTGGTCGACTGCGACAAGTCTTTCTTCGCCTATAAAGCGATTTATCAGTGTCGACTTGCCTACATTGGGCCGTCCTACTACTGCTATCCGCAGGGCACCTGCTGTAACCGGTTGCTCATCATCCGCCACACCAACCGGACACAATGCCAGGACAGTACGCAACAAATCATTAACCCGATCACCGCGCGCAGCGGAGATAACCAGCTGATCGCCCATACCAAGTGACCAGAATTCTGCGGCCGTTATTTCTGCAGCCAGCCCTTCAGCTTTATTAACTGCAATGACAACTTGCTTGCCACTGCGTCGCAATAAATTTGCGATGGTCTCATCAGCTGTTGTCACACCGCTGCCTACTTCTAAGAGGAAAATGACAACATCAGCTTCATCAACAGCCAACTCAACCTGGCGAGCGATAAGAACACTCAGTGCATCCTGATCGCCACTCAAACCACCCGTATCGATAACCACCGCAGAGCCGGCATCCGATCGACAGAAACCGTATAAACGGTCACGCGTGAGTCCCGGATAGTCAGCCACGAGGGCATCCCGGGTTCCGGTTAAGCGATTAAATAAAGTGGATTTACCAACATTTGGCCGCCCCACCAAAGCAATTGCGGGAAGCAGAACTCACCCCCCCCGCTTTTTGACTGGCTCGACTCTAAAAGCATAAAGAGTACCGCCATCATTCATGACATACAGAATGTCATTAACCACAACCGGCTGTGATGTAATCCGATCTGATCCGGCACGCTTCCTGGCCTGCAGTTCGCCAGTGCTTACATCAAACCAGTGCAGATATCCCTGGTCATCGCCAACGACGACAGAGCCGCCGAAAACCTCCGGTGCCTGCAGATCACGATTTCGCAAATCATTTCTAAGCCAAAGTTCTCTACCCGAAGCACGCGACAACGCGACTAATTCGCTACGCTGATTGACAACATAGATCGTTCTGGAATCAACGGTAAGGCCACTGCCACTCGACATTTCACGCGACCAGAGTAACTGGCCGGATTCCATCGCAATCGCGCCGAGGCTACCCTGATAACCGACCGCGTAAACATCGCTCCCGGCAACCTGAACCATGGCATTGATATCAACCAGCCGTTCGATCGCAGTGCGCCCGGAGGGCGGGTTCATTAATATGTCCCAGATAACTCCACCGTCACTCAGATCGAAGGCGGATACACGGCCATTATCAAAACCACAAATCACCATATTGCTGGCAACTACCGGCGCTGAAGTTCCGCGTACCGATAATCTGGGCATTGATTGCTGGATCGACCAGAGCTGTTCACCAGTCCTGGCATCCAGTGCCGACAATTTGCCATTAACCGTTCGAATTATAACTTTGCCGGGAACAACTAGTGGAGCAGCGAGGACTTCACTAGTAACCTCCACAGTCCAAAGAATCTCACCTGTGCCCGCATCCAGCGCAACGACATCGCCATTGCTGGTGCCGGCAACAACCAACTGGCCGTCAGTTGATGGCCCCGCCGAAATTGGCAGCCTGGTCTTTGCTTTCCATATTACGTGTCCACTAGCAAGGTCTATGGCAGCGACTTTGCCATCGTGGGCCGCTGCATATATTTTTACCCCATCTGTTGCAGGTCGCAGTGCCAGGCGAAGATTCTCCGTTCCACCACCTACGCCATGGCTCCAAACTTTTTTGACTTTCAGCGTTTGTTTGAAGCTAACCAGTTCAGCTGGCAGATCATCAGGATCAACATCCTTCGAACTACATCCAAGCAACATGAGCACAATCATCGTGCTTATAAATACAGCACGCCAACGAACCTGATTACCTATGGAACCACCCATACAACAGAAACTCACTCGCCCGTTACTGTGGACGGTTGTTCGGAATCAGTTTCGCTACCAGCGTCCGGCTCATCATTTTCAGCAGCAGTGACCGCAATAGACCCACTAACATCATCCAGTTTAATCTGCACATAAGACCGATCGATGTATCCAGAAAGATCTAAATCAAGTGCCAGCTTATACTCGCCTGCAGCCAGCTCCGGCTTCCCCTGAGAAAAATAGATATCGCCCCGAAGATCATGATAAAAGCCCGCAAATGCCGGCGAACTGACTGCGCCTAAAACCTGCAAAGCTGCCTCATATTCAGATTGATAAACATAAATCTGGGCAGTACGTAATTGAGCTATACGCCGTAACTGCTCATCCTTGCCGCTACCGACCAACATATTCAGCTGCTCAAGGGCCTCTTCAGGTGAGTTTTTGTCCATGTGCATGCGCGCCAGCGCAAGCCGTGCCTGATCCAGGTAAGGCGTGCCTGCATATTCATTTTCCAGCAACTCAAGCGTCTCATCCACCTCATTTAAACGCTCGCCCGCGATCGCAGAACGTAATTGCTCCCAAACCACGGATGCTTCACCTGCCACCTGCAATTTATGCTCCTGCCATTGCTGCCACCCAAATAATCCGCCCAGCCCCAGCACTACCCCTGCTGCGATGAACACGCCGTTTTCGCGCAACCATTGCTTGGCGCGATCAGCTTGTTGATCATCAGTTAAAAATTCATCCACTTCAGTATCCTCAAAACAGCTTGTATCGGCTGCCGCTCAGGCGTCGCCGCTAATTGAATTAATGGTTTTAACCGCCTGTTCCCAGGGAACGGTCTGTTGATCGGCTTCCTGACGCAGCGGCTTAATACCCACCCGCTTACTCGCCAGTTCTTCATCACCCAGTATCAGGGCAACTTTTGCCCCACTTTTATCCGCGCGCTTGAACTGCGATTTAAAACTGCCGCCGCCCAAGTTTACTTCAATATTTAAATCCGGAGCCTCATCACGCAGTGCTTCCGCCAGAACCAGCGCCTGGTTCTCAGCAGCATCCCCCACCGCCACCAGATATGCATCCAATCCGGGAGCTCCTGCACCCGTTCCACAGACTTTATAAAGCTCTACCAGGCGTTCAAGACCAAGGGCCCAACCGATTGCTGGTGTAGAGCGTCCACCGAGATGCTCAACCAAGCCATCGTAGCGACCGCCAGAGCACACCGCACCCTGCGACCCCAGTTTATCGGTAACCCACTCAAACACGGTTCGAGTGTAGTAATCCAAACCTCGTACCAACCGGGTATTTATGCGAAACGGAATATTCGCCGCCTTTAAGAGCACCTGCAATTGTGCGAAATGTTCTGCTGATTCACTGTCAAGATGATCAGTAATACGCGGGGCAGCAGCAATCAATGACGCCATATCCGGATTCTTGCTATCCAGCAATCGCATCGGATTGCGTGCCAGACGTGACTGGCTTTCATCATCCAGACTGTCCGCATGGGCTGAAAAATAATCTACCAGCTCTGCGCGATAACTAACCCGAGATTCGGGCGTACCAAGAGAATTCAGTTGCAATTCAATAGCATCCAGCCCTAATGTCTTCCAGATTCGTGCAGAAATCATTAACAATTCCGCATCAATATCTGGCCCGGAATAGCCGAAGACTTCAACATCAAACTGATGAAACTGGCGGTAACGACCTTTTTGCGGCTTTTCATACCTGAACATCGGCCCGGCAGACCATAGTTTCTGCTTCTGATTATGAAAAAGCCCGTGAGCAATTCCCGCTCGAACTATACCGGCAGTTGCTTCAGGCCGCAGTGTCAGGCTTTCTGCATTGCGATCATCAAAAGTGTACATTTCTTTTTCAACAATATCGGTAACTTCACCGATAGACCGCTTAAATAATTCAGTCCGTTCCACCACCGGCACACGCAATTCCCTGTATCCGTATGCCTTAACCACTTCGGTCAGCACACGCTCGACAATCTGCCACACGGGAGTATCCTCGGGGAGGATATCGCTCATACCCCGGATTCCGGAAATTTTATTACTCATCAGATATCGTCTTTGGTCAGGGAAAATCGTGCAGTATTGTTACCCCTGAGCCCACTTTTGGGGATGCTAAATGGACGGCCTTCCACTTCAATTTTTACCGCAGCGACATTGCCTATAAATAGTTTAAATGGTGGTGTGCCTGTTAGCTCAACCTCAGAACCAGCTTTTTCCAAGCCATAAAGTATGCGGCGTTTGGAATCAGATATCTCGACCCAGCACTCTTCACTAAATTGCAGTATTAAACTAGCAGTTGCTGCTTCAGCCACCGCCGGCTGTTCAATAACTTCAGGTTCCTCGTTTACCAACGGTTCCTGTTTAACCTCAAATGCCGACCTGTCTGGCGCTGAAACAGCCGGGGGTTTATCTGTGTCAGCTGCTTTTACATCTGACTTCGACTCCTCGGGGGCAGCAACGGAAGGTACAACTGCCCTTTCAATTATCTGCGGTTCAGCAAAAGCCTCTACTTGGGAATCGGCACTGCTATTAGTGCTTGTCACTCCATCATCATCACCAAGCAGGAGATAACCAGCAGCAATGAGAAGCAACAGGACAAGCATGGCCCACAAAACAAAATTCGGAAGACTGGCGCCCGGTTTAACTATAGTGCGAGCTGAAAGCGTTCGAAACTCTTCCGGTTCGGGAACATAGGTCTTATAACCATCTACAACTTCTTCTTCCGGTAATCCCACCAACCGCGCATAACGTCGCAGATGGCCACGAACAAAAACCGGGGGGCCCAGTGTTTCGTATTCACCCGCTTCGAGCGACAAAACCACTTCACGAGACAGGTGCAACTCATGCGCCACCTCGTCAATAGTGATCTCAAGCCCCTCTCGTGCATCACGTAAAGACACCTCAGCCGCAGCATTTCCATTGACCTCACCCGTGTCCAAGCCCTCGCCAGAGTTTTTGTTTTTTTCATCCGGCATTACGTTGCTCATCAAGTAACATTCGCGTCTGGACTGATGCCGGAAACTTCTTTAGTAACTGGTCAGCAAAAGTTTTAGCGGACACAGGATCATTCATAGCCACCTCGACGCGGTAGGCCAGCCACAATGAATCAGCTGTGGATGACGATACAGCGACATAGCGCTCGAGGAATGCGCGGGCCTGTAAATAGTTTTCGCTTGCATAGGCTACTTCACCCAACTGGAATAGCGCGACAGGATAATCGGGCCGCAGCGCCAAAGCATTACGCAGGTAGTTTTCAGCCTGCGCAAGATCATAATTTTTGATGCAAGTGCCCGCATTCACGTAGAGCATGGCCCTGTCCTTATACAAGGGTATATTCACCGCACGGTCGAAAAGTTTCTGCGCCTCGCTTTTATCACCCCTCATGCACAGAAACGAAGCGAGCTGATTCAGTGCATCGGCATCATCAGGCCCCTGCCGAACAGCAATTCTGTATTCTTTTTCTGCGCCCTGGCTGTCGCCCAATTCCTCGTAGGCCAAACCTAGCGCACGATGTGCCGTCGGATTATTCGGTTCATCCTGGATAGATTTTTTAAGCTTAAATATAGCCTCGTCATAATCTCCCCGGCGCAAATAGCTAATGCCCAGGTCCATATTCAGTCGTGCCGCTTCCTCACTGGAAGCACTAGAACCTATGCTACTTGTTGTCCATATTCAGTCGTGCCGCTTCCTCACTGGAAGCGCTAGAAGCTATGTTGCCTGTTGTCGTTGTAACGCACGCCACCAGTAACGTAACGCCAAGAAGCAAGATTAATCTGCCTGCTTTCATATTCTGTTCACCGCATGCATTTTCTTTTGGGACAGCGGAATGCGGACCCTGTTTTCCAAATTTCCTGCCAGCTGACCGCAGGCGGCCGCAATATCATCACCACGTGGTCTGCGAGTAATCGTAATTATTCCCTTATCCATCAGCACCTTACGAAATGCATCAACAATTTCTACGGGCGTCCGCCCATAAGCAACACCGGGGATAGGATTGAACGGTATCAGGTTCACCTTCGCCGGGTGACCTGCCAGCAATGCGGCCAATTCCAGCGCGTGGGACTGCTGGTCATTGACCCCCTCCAGCATGATGTATTCAAAAGTGATCTGCTTTGCTATTCGTTGCCGCAGCATACTCCCAACAAGCATCAAGCAACTCCGCTATCGGGGTGCCTGCGATTAATCGGAACCAATTCATCGCGCAGCTTTGTCATCTGCAGCATGCAGCGATATCGCCAGCGCCACATTAGTGACTTCTGCCAACCGGCGAATCTGCGGCACCAAACCGGAAGTACTTACAGTAACCCGCCTGCGTGATAAACCGAAACCAAGATCATCCGTCAGTAATTCGCACGCGCGTGCTACTTCACGAAAATTTGCCAGTGGCTCACCCATACCCATAAAAACCACATTAGTTACCGGTGAGGCCTCGCCCGTTCCACCCAGTTCACGTATCGCCAGTAATACCTGACCAATTATTTCCGCCGCCGTCAGATTGCGATTGAACCCCTGCCGACCCGTTGCACAGAAGGGGCAATCCAATGCACAACCAACCTGGGAAGACACACACAGAGTCCCGCGACCTGCCTCCGGGATAAAGACAGTTTCAATTTCCTGGCCTTGCCCTACATCCAGCAGCCACTTTACGGTCCCATCCACTGATTGCTGGCGACGGGATATGGGCGGCAGACCGAACTGCGCATGCCCAGCCAAATGATCACGCAGGCTGCGACTCAGATCAGTCATTGCATCAACATCAAGCACCGACCGGCGGTACATCCAGCGCATAAGCTGACGCGCTCTGAAGGCCTTTTCACCCAGGGATGAAAAATATGCCTCAAGATCTCCCCGAGGCATACCCAGCAGGTTTTGAATTTGCGGTTCCATATGATTGATATCGCTCAGTCACCTGCATACTGCAGAGATCTGCACCGGCCAGGCTCAGCTTAGCGCTTGCGAGGACATACCCCGTCGTCAGCAAAGAAAAAGTCTATTTCTACCGCCGCGGTATCGGCAGCATCAGAACCATGGACAATATTTTCCTCGATACTCGCTGCATATTCAGCACGAATAGTTCCTGCGTCAGCATCAGCGGGATTGGTCGCCCCCATCAGCTTGCGATTCTGCTCAATCGCATTGGAGCCCTCAAGGGCGGTAACCATAACCGGGCCTGAAGTCATATAGGCAACCAGATCATTAAAAAATGGCCGTTCACTGTGAACTGCGTAAAAGCTTTCTGCCTGCTGTTTCGATAATTGAATCATGCGGGCCGCGATAATTTTCAGACCGGTGCCCTCGAAACGCTTGTAGATTTCACCAATGAGATTTTTTTCGACGCCATCGGGTTTGATTATCGACAGAGTTCTTTCCGTTGCCATGCTGATGTGCTTCCTGATTACTTGTTATGAATGCCGCAAAACCGTCTTACAACAGCTTACGGGCTAAACTGCTTAGCTGAGAGCCTGCTCCCAGGCTCCGAAGCTTTCTACACAGCGATCAAACGCTGAAACTCTCACCACAACCACACTCGCCACTGGCATTCGGATTACGGAACTTGAAGGCTTCATTCAAGCCTTCCTTTATAAAGTCGACCTGGGTCCCGTCTATATATTCAAGTGCTGCCGGGTCAACCACGACCGTGATGCCACTATCCTCGAAGACCACATCATCGGGCTGAATCTCGTCAGCGTAATTAATGACATAGGCAAACCCGGAGCAACCGGTTTTTTTGATCCCAAGCCGCAAACCAATGCCACTACCCCGCTCTTCCAGGTGGTTGCGCACCCTGTCCGCTGCACTTTCCGTTAATGTAATCGCCATTTCTGCCTCGTTGGGGACCTTCAGATAGTCGCTATATTTGCCCGCAAATCTGCGAAGCAGGCCTGTAGAGCATCCTGAATAATCAATAGTTTACCCGCTTTTTCAATAGGTATGTCGAACTCTGCCTGTAAATCTTCCACGGCTACAGCAAGTAAGGCATTTACCTCGGCACCTTCCAGCTGCTCTGCTATACGATTGCAGCCCGCAATTATATGTGGACAAGCCAAGGCACGGAAACCCACATTTCGCAAACAATTGTCCCGGACATCGGCCGCGAAGCAAATTCTGGCTCCCTGGCGCACCGAACCCGCCTCCCCGCGGATATCACATCCCATGGGGAGTACCGAACGACGAAAATATTGCTCTACCTGCGCAGAATAATGCTGCGTTGCATTATTATTGCCCACTAGCCCGCCTCATCCAGGCTTGCCAGCGTTTGCAAATGAGTGACGGCGACCCGGAACGATTCCACCGCCTGATCCACATCGGCCTCAGTACTAAAACGACCCACGCTAAACCGAAGCGATGCGTCCACCAGTTGATCGCTCCGCCCCAGGCTCCGCAGCACATACGAGGGTTCCCCGTTCGCCGAGTTACAGGCAGAACCACTGGAAACCGCCAAATCAGCCAGGGCATAGCGGAGACTCTCCCCCTCTACATCAGCCACGCTAACGTTCAAAATGGAGCAAAGCCGATTGCGCGGATCACCATTCAATAATATACCCGGCAGCTTCTCTATACCCGACCACAAGCGATCACGCAGTGCCTGAATTCGCGGCACTTCCTCAATCATGTCGGCGCGCAGAATACGCATCGTCTCTCCCATGCCCGCAATCTGATGCACCGGAAGTGTTCCAGGCCGAATACCCCGCTGCTGCCCACCGCCAAAAAACAACGGTTCAACCCGGCGTATACGGTCTGCATTCATGTAGAGAACCCCCACCCCTTTGGGACCGCAGGCTTTATGCGCATTGATCGACAGCAAATCGATCTGCAACTCCCGTACGTCGATGGGTAATTTCCCCGCTGACTGCGCAGCATCTACATGAAACAAAATATCCCGGTCACGACAAAGCGCACCGATCGCGGCGATATCCTGCACAACACCCGTCTCATTATTCGCATGCATCACTGAAACCAGGGTTGTTTCGGCTGTAAAAGCCGCAGCTATCGCACCAGGATCAATCCGCCCCAGTTCATCAGACTGTACATAGCTCACCGCGTAACCCTGCGTGGCCAGCCAGGCACAACTCTCAAGCACCGCCTTGTGTTCAATCACCGTAGTAATAATGTGTCGGCCACGCATATTACGAAACTGCGCCGCACCAATGATGGCAAGGTTGTCCGCCTCTGTTGCTCCGGAGGTCCAGATAAGCTCCTCCGGAGCACAGTTAATCAGGCTCGCTACTGCTTCCGCGGCACGCTCGACGGCGCGTGCTGCCTGAGATCCGTATACATGTGTTGCAGATGATGGATTACCAAAACCCTGCTCATGCCCCATGCATTCCAGCATGCAATCCCTGACCCGTGGGTCAAGGGGGGTCGTGGCCGCATAATCCATGTAAACAGGCCTAGTCATCCCGAACCGCCTTGCGATTCGCAGGTCCTCCCGTAGCATCCAGTAACTCTGCTACGTCACCCCTAATACCACCATCTTCATTCACGTCATGCACGGATTTTTTATGCGCCATTTTTTCAACCGCTGCCAGCAAGCCCCGCAGTATCTGCAACTCCTGTTCATCTAAGCAGGCGCGATTAAATAATCTGCGCAGCTTCCGCATTAGATGACGTGGATTATTGGGCTTAAGAAATCCAGTCGCCAATGCCACGCGATTCAGATGCTCATAAAACAACTCCATATCATCCGCATTCGCAGGACCAAACTCAGGCTTTTTCGACGGCACAAATTCACCCTGAGCAAAATGCAGTTCGTATGCAATTAACTGTACGGCCGAGGCCAGGTTTAATGAACTGTAGGCAGGATTGGCCGGGATATAGACCAGCGCATTGCACCTATCGATCTGGTCGTTCCGTAAGCCAGTCCGTTCCGTGCCAAACACGATTGCGACCGGCTTGGACTGGGTTACCTGTAACACCTGAGCCGCACATTCACGTGGGTTATATTCCGGCCACTGCAGGCTACGCCGACGCGCACTTGCACCTACCACCAGCCCGCAGCCTTCAATTGCGGCGCCCAAATTATCTACAACTCGCGCATTATCGAGCACATCAGTCGCACTGGTTGCACGCGCCACTGCTTCATCACTGGGGAAAATTTGTGGGTTAACCAGCACCAGCTCATTGAAACCCATGGTCTTTATCGCCCTGGCAGCGGCACCTATATTGCCGGGATGGGAGGTTTCACACAGGATAAAGCGCACAGAAAACGTCATAAAAAGGCCAATTATTCTTCAGGTAATCACACCCGTTTACTCAGCGGGCTCATGGTTTGCTATTCTACCGCGCCAGACCACTTTGAGTCGGTTCGCCGTCATCCTCCACCACGACCCCGGATACCCTATGCAAGCTCTTCTCAATACCGCCATTCAGGCAGCCCGTCGTGCGGGCGACAATACCATGCGTTACGTGAAGCGCCTGGATGAACTGGATGTCCGCAGTAAATCGCGCAATGACTTTGTCACCCAGGTGGACGAAATTGCCGAAAAGATGATTATCGAAAGTATTCATGAGCGTTATCCCGGGCACGGAATATTGGGTGAAGAAACCGGAAAACACGGTGGTGACGAGTACGTCTGGATTATTGACCCGCTGGACGGCACCATGAATTTCCTGCATGGGTTCCCAATGTTCGCTGTTTCTATAGGCATACAAGTTAAGGGACGCATGCAGGTGGGCGTCGTATATGACCCGAACCGACAGGAATTATTTACCGCAATCCAGGGTGTAGGCGCACAGCTGGATGGCCGCCGTTTACGTGTTAACCAGAAACGGACCCTTGAGGGCGCGCTGATAGGCACCGGTTTCCCCTACAGAGAGAATGAACGCTGGATGGAACAGTATCTTAATCAGTTTCGCGCAGTGATGAACGTGGCAGGTGACGTGCGGCGACCAGGATCGGCAGCACTTGACCTGTGCTATCTCGCCAGCGGACGAATGGACGGCTTCTGGGAATTCGGTTTGCAGCCCTGGGATATCGCCGCAGGTTCGCTCATATTACGCGAGGCTGGTGGACTCATCAGCAGCATGACCGATGATGGCGACTATATGGAAACCGGCAATATCATTGCTGGCGCACCTAAAGTGCATGCAGAACTGGAGAAGTTGTTAAAGCCATTTCTCGGTCCGGTAATGGCCAATACGGCTGGCTAGGCAACCTTGTGTAGCTACGACATTACCGGCTAGTTACAGTAGTTACCTGTCACTATAGGCCATGGGAATCGGCCTGGAGTATTGGTTAAGGTAAGCCGTCCGGGTCCTCTATCTCCTTCAGTGGCAGCAAATCAGCCGGGGCCACGTCAAGTGCAAGAGCCAATGTGCTCGCAGTATAAATTGATGAATATGTACCGACCACAATACCGATGATAAGTGCGGTCGAAAATCCGCGCACAGCCTCGCCACCCAGAAAGAATAATGCGACCAGCACCAGCAAGGTAGTCATACTGGTAATTACCGTTCGACCCAGCATCTGATTGATGGAGATATTCATGATTGCTTCCGGGGAACCGCGACGTATGTGCCGAAAGTTTTCCCTGATTCGATCAAAAACAACGATCGTGTCATTCAAAGAATAACCAATAACAGCCAGTATGGCGGCCAATACAGACAAATCGAATGGCAATTGCAGTATTGAGAAAACTCCCAGCACAATAAAAACGTCATGCAATAAGGCCGCTACTGAACCCACCGCAAATTTCCAGTGAAAGCGCAATATGATGTACGCGCCGATCATTAACAATGCGAAAATCATAGCGGTACCGCCCCGCTCCGTTAGTTCCTCACCAACCTGCGGACCAACAAATTCAATTCTGCGCAAAACTACAGCGGCATCTCCCGCCTGTAGCACCTTAAGAATTTGTTCGCCCAGTTCGGTTGTGTTCGCGCCCGGACGCGGCAACATACGAATCAAAACATCACTGGCAGTCCCAAAATTTTGTACCTGGGCATCATCAAAGCCATCGCCTGCTAACTGGTCGCGAATCCCCTGCAGATCGGCCACACCATCGTAGCCTACTTCAATCAACAGACCACCCGTAAAGTCGATACCAAAATTTAAGCCACGTGTCGCCAATGAAACCACAGACAACACAATTAATATTGCGGACAAAATAACCGCCGCACGGCGCCTGCCCAGAAAATTAATATCTGTCTTATTAGTTAAAAGTTTCACAAATACATCAGCTCGGTTAGGTTCAGATGGCGAGTCGGTCGATATTTCGACCACCAAATACAAAATTAACTACTGCGCGCGTCCCAATAATGGAAGTAAACATAGACGTAATGATCCCGACGGATAAGGTAATAGCGAAACCCTTAATCGGCCCTGTGCCAAAGGCAAACAAAACTACCGCAGCAATCAATGTCGTCACGTTGGCATCAGCGATCGTAGACAGCGCCTTTTCATAGCCGGCGTGGATGCTGGCCTGTGGCGAATTACCGTTACGCAGTTCCTCGCGGATACGCTCGAAGATCAGGACGTTTGCATCCACAGCCATACCCACGGTCAGGACGATACCTGCTATACCTGGCAAGGTCAGGGATGCCTGCAACATAGACAGTATCGCGACTATTAACACGAGATTAGTCAAAAGTGCCAGGTCAGCAATTACGCCAAATGCCTTGTAGTAAATGGCCATGAACAACATGACACAAGCCAGGCCGAAAATAATGGCGTTAAGACCCTTGTCAATATTTTCCTGACCAAGGCTGGGCCCAATGGTACGTTCTTCAACTTTGTAGATCGGTGCAGCCAGAGCACCGGCCCGCAACAGCAACGAAAGATCTCGTGCTTCGACCACATCAACGCCGGTAATCTGGAAGCTACTACTAAATACACCCTGGATGGTGGCGACATTGATAACTTCACGTTCGGTGCGGGTAATGTACTGTTCCTCACCATTTTGAATAACTATGTCACGACTTTGCTCAACAAACAGTACAGCCATCGGTTTGCCGATATTTTCCCGGGTGGTACGCAACATTTCGTCCGCGCCCTTCGAATCCAGCTTCACATAAACAGCCGGTGAACCCTCAGAAAAGCCCTGACTGGCATCAGTCAGTTGATCACCGGTGACAATAGCACCTCGTTTAAGGAGTACCGGTTGCCCCTGACGATCACTAAACAATTCACATCCTAGTGGAGCACGCCCGCGGCGCTGCGCCTCAAGCGCATTCTCGCCCTCACAAACCAGCCGGAACTCCAGGGTCGCTGTTGCATCCAGTATACGCATGGCCTGTGCAGGATCCTGCACACCAGGCAGCTGCACAACAATTCGATTGACCCCCTGGCGTTGCACGACCGGCTCTGCAACACCAAGCGCATTGACCCGGTTACGCAACGTGATGGTATTTTGCTGAATAGCGAAATCCTGACGCTCACGGATCTGATCATCGGTCATGCGGATAATCACCTGCTCCTCACCGCCTACATTGGCACGGCGCACCTCAAGCAGGTCATCAGAGTCACGCACCAGTTGCTCAACCCGGTCAAGATCAGCCGCATCACCCAGACGAATTCGAACTTCATCACCGACAACACGAACATTGCGGCGAATTCTTTCCTCACGCAGCGTGCGATTAAGATCTTTGGCAATCACGTCCAGCCGCTGGGTTATTGCGGCGTCCATGTCTACTTCGAAGAGGAAATGCACGCCACCGCGCAAATCGAGCCCCAGGCTCATGGGCTGCAATCCAAGTGATCGCAGCCATGCGGGTGTCTGCGGCGCCAACGTCAATGCGACAACATAACCCTTACCCAAACCTTCTCGCAATACATCACTGGCGCGCAACTGCTCCTGAACATCATCAAATTGGATTAATAAATGACCGTCTTCGATAAAAGACTCCACCGTGGCTATCGATGCTGATTCGAGCAATGAATTAATCTGGGAAGCGGCGGCATCATTCAGCACAGCAGTATCTTCCCTGCTCACCTGCAGGGACGGCGCCTTGCCGAAGATATTAGGCAGCGCAATAAGAAGGCCGGCCGCTATAACCACAGCAACCAGCAGGTTTTTCCATGCGGGATATTGGTTCATGAGTAGCTTAAAATCAGACTGATTTGATCGTGCCCTTGGGCATGATGGCACCGATAGTATGCTTCTGGACAGTCACCACAACATTGTCAGCAACCTGTATTTTCACAAAATCATCCTTAACTTCAGTGACCTTGCCAAGCATCCCACCGGCGGTGGTAACTTCATCACCTTTGGACAGGTTGCCAATCAATTCCTTATGCTCTTTTTGCCGCTTGGACTGAGGACGAATAAGCAGGAAATAGAAAACGACAAATATGATCACCAGTGGCGCCAGGCTCAGCAGACTTTCGCTGCTGAAAGCCGATTGGGCATATGCATTACTTATAAAAAAGTTCATCAGATACTTTCAATGTTGGTTTATAAAGACTCGGGCAGCCCCCGAAAGGCCGCGTATTATGGCACAGATTCGCCGGAGTTCTGCTGCCTGGCCCGGAATTCACCGCAGAATGCCTCCAGCCCACCCACCTCAATCGCAGACCGGATTCGACGCATCAGATGCAGATAGAAATGCAGGTTATGGATGGTATTCAGCCGTGATCCAAGGATTTCACCGCAGGAATCCAGGTGCCGCAAATAGGCACGGCTGTAGTTCTGACAGGTATAGCACTCACAATCAGCCTGCAGCGGCCTGGGATCATCCCTGAAACGGGCATTACGAATTCGCAAGGTTCCATCTTCGGTAAACAGATAGCCATTTCGGGCATGCCGGGTCGGTATGACACAGTCGAACATATCTACGCCGCGCCTGACCGCATCAAGGATATCGGCAGGCAATCCAACACCCATCAGGTAACGCGGCTTTTCTGCCGGCATCAATGGCAACACATGATCCAGCACCGCAGTACGTTCCTCCAGTGTTTCACCTACCGACAACCCTCCCAGTGCAAGCCCCTCGAACCCGATCTCTAAAAGGCCTTCCAGAGACCGACTACGCAGACTGTTGTGCATACCCCCCTGGACGATGCCAAACAAAGCACGCTCAGTATTATCCAGTTCATCGAAGCGCGCCCTGCTGCGGCCCGCCCAGCGCAACGATAACTCCATGGATAGCCGGGCCTCCTCCAGCGTCGCCGGGTAAGTAGTGCATTCATCGAACACCATCTGAATATCGCTGGCCAGAGCATTCTGCATGTCCATCGACACTTCGGGGCTCAGGAATACCCGCCGACCATCCGTTGGGGCCTGAAATTCCACACCTTCCTCGGTGATAGTGTTGCGTGAGGTCAGGCTCCAGACCTGAAAACCACCTGAATCGGTCAGAATTGGCTTTTCCCAGTGCATAAAGCCGTGCAATCCGCCATGCATACGGACGATATCCGGGCCAGGCCGTAACATCAGGTGGAAGGTATTGCCCAGGATTATCTCTGCACCCAGACTCTCAAGATCTTCTGGCGTCAGCGATTTTACTGTCCCGTAAGTACCTACCGGCATGAAAGCGGGTGTTTCGATCGTGCCGCGGGGAAAAGCTAACTGCCCCCTTCGGGCAGCACCATCAACTGACTGAACAGCGAATTTATAGCCGCTCATGATGCGCGCTCCAGAAACATCGCATCACCGTAACTAAAGAAGCGAAACTTTCGGGCAACCGCATATTTATAGGCGTCAAGAATGGATTTTGTTCCGTGGAATGCACTGACCAGCATGAGTAGAGACGACTCGGGAAGATGAAAGTTCGTGATCATCGCATCGACCACAGTGAATTGATAACCCGGCCGGATAAATATATCTGTCTCACCGCTATAAGGTGCCAACCCGGCCAGCAACAACGGTAGACTCCAAAGCTCGCACCACTGTAGTGCCAACCGCAATAACCCGCCCCTGACGCTCACGTGTTCTGTCTACTGCTGCACAGACAGCGGCACTCACTTCTATACGTTCGCTGTGCAGGCGACCACTGGCAATCTGCTCATCTCGCAGCGGCAGGAAGGTGCCGGCGCCCACATGAAGGGTTAGGTACGCCTGTTCGATGCCCTTTTGCTTTCAGATTGGACAACAACGCCTGGTCGAAATGCAGCCCGGCAGTCGGTGCAGCAACCGCACCGGACTCACGGGCAAAAACTGTCTGATAGCGCTCGCGGTCCTGCGCCATGTCCGCGCGCTGAATATACGGGGGTAACGGGACATGGCCATGCTGTCGCAGTGACGATTCGATTGCAGCATTAAATTGCAGCACAAAAAAATTACCCTGCCGGCCCGTCACCGTGGCTTTAATACCGGCCTCAAAGTCTATAGATGTACCTGTCCGTGGTGACCGACTGGAACGCAACTGAACCAGCGCCGTATCAGAAGTCAGAATCCGCTCCAGCAACATTTCTACCCGGCCACCACTGGCCTTATGTCCGTACAAACGCCCGGGAATTACGCGGGTATCATTCAATATCAGCAAATCACCCGGCCGCAACAAACTGCCAAGCTGACTGAACTTCAATTCCTGATATTCATGCCCCTGCCCGGGTACAAATAGCAGCCTACTAGCATCACGACGCTCCAGCGGAGACTGCGCAATTAATTCGTCCGGAAGCTCGTAATTGAAATCTGAGGCACTCATGGCCGCGCATTGTACCGATTGATCGCCAAGAAAAGATCGAATGAGAGATGGAATGAGCCTGGCGGCAAGTGTATCCTTGGCGCCCGCTGAACAATCTTAGCTTGCACCACAGTTTACACGCTAATCACCAGGTGCTGCGTAAGGGACACGATCAGGCCACAACCTTCGCGGCGCGTCTGACTGTAATGGAGTGATAGAGTTTGAATGACCCTGTGCCGGGGTGGTGTGTGGTAGACACGATGGATTCAAAATAGAACGTATCTAGACGTTTATTTTGAATATAGTCTTGTAATTCAATTTATTAGGAATTGCGAGACTTAGCGAAACCAGAGTATACGAAAGTATACTCAAAGGTGATTGAAGGAAAGTACTAAGCTGTAAAATTTAGACAGACATGTGGCCGAGTGATGGAATTGGTAGACATGAGGGATTCAAAATCCCTTGCCTTCGGGCGTGGCGGTTCGAGTCCGCCCTCGGCTACCATTCAATGAGACTATCTTTCCAGGCTTCGCCGCAGGCAAAGGCTGGAAAGATTTTAAGTCGAATTAATGCCGGGGCTTGTCGAAGACAAGAGCCCGGCATCAATGACGGCAGATTTCCAGTTCGCGCGCAGTCGACTGGAAATCTATACGCCGGAATTAGTACTGTGGAAAGCGCAGCTTTACGCAGTGCTCAATGAGGCCATATTTACAGGCCTCTCCACAGGGCAGGCCTGTAAATATTTTTGGCCGAATTAATGCCGAGGCTTGCATTCAAGCAAGCCTCGGCGAAATGGCGGTAGAGAAACCTTCTGACTGCTAGTCACATACCGAGCCTCGAACAACCGGAATCCTCAAGTGAATACACCGACCAGATATCGCACGAGGCCGTCAAGACCTCGGCCGTTCCTTGAGCGGAACGGCGAGAGATAAGTTCGGCTAGAGATCTTTCCGTCCGGAGTTCTGCACGCTCGAATATCGTGCGCCGCTAATTTTCGTTGGAGGGTCGGTTCAGGCTACGCAAAAAATTGCCGATTGCGCGCCGGTCTGCAGCTGTCAGCTCCGCAGTGTTGTCATCAATCACTGCCACCATGTTGCCGCCGACAAAATCGCCGTCGGGGTACATGCCCATCTCGAGGAAAAATTCCAAATCCTTCGCTGACCACCGGCCAATCCCATTATTTCCGCTAGCGGTTAGATTTGGAGCTGTGTCCTCGTCGTCTGGTCTGGCGCCGCCTGCCAGTTCCTGTTCGGTGTCCAGCGCCCCGAGGCTGTTGCGCGGCGTATGGCATTCACCGCAATGACCGAGATGCCTCACGAGGTATGCGCCGCGTTGCCATTCTGCATCTTGCGTAGTGGTGGGCTCGGCGTATTCCCACGGTGCGTACAGCCATTGCCAGATGGTCATTGCCCAGCGTCCCGGCACGTACCAGGCTAGCTGATTCTCAGCATTTACAGCTGTTACCGGTTCAAGTGTGTCGAGATAAGCCTTTATGTCGCGTGCATCCTGCTCTGTCATGCCGGCATAAGATGCATAGGGAAAGGCAGGGTAATAATAACCACCGGCAGGGTTTCTGCCGTAGCGAACGGCGGCGACAAACTCGGCTTCCGTCCAGTTGCCGATGCCGGTCGATGAATCCGGCGTTATATTCGGTGTATAAAAATCGCCCATGGGTGTTTCCAGCCGGTGTCCGCCAGCGTAGGAAGCACCGTCATTTTTCGTATCGGTATGACAGCTTTTGCAGCCCGCTGCTATGGCCAGATAAGCGCCACGTTCCGCAGACCCTTGCGCCCCGGCGGGGACATTACAGAACAGGCTGGCAATCAGAAGTGATGCGTAAGCGACTGATGCCGGACTGAACTGCAGCGATCTGTCCACCCGGGTCAGTCTTCGTCTTCTTCCTTGTAGCGCTCATGACAGCCTTTACAGCTAGCGCCGGTCGCCTTAAACGCGGTCTTAATTTGGCTGCGGTCCCCGCCTTCAAGTGCACTCGCTAACGCCACCGTCGCGTCCATCACTTCCTGTGCAGCGGCATCGACTTCGTCCGGCTCTTCCCAGATGAGCGGCAAGGCATCGCCGCCTTCTGAACCCGCTGCAAACAAACCATCAACCGTCGCAGCGGTATTGGCCAGCGCGGTAGCATGAATCAACAGGTCGTCAGGCATGTCGACCCGCTTGGTAAGGATGAGTGCTACCGCTGCAAAATGACTGCCCATAGCTTCCATTACGGTGTGGCGATATTTTGCTGCATCACTGGTCTCGCCATGATCATGGTCATCACCGTCCGCAACTGCTGCTCCGCTGACCAGCAGGGCCAAGCTGGCTAGGGCGATAGTAACCATAGTGGCAAATTTTGAAATACATCGAATCCGCATAGGTAATGCTCCGGTTAGCTGTAAATTATGCAGGCGCTCAAAATATCACTTTCTGAGACTGCGGGCACTGAATTTCGCATCAACACGGGAACCTCTGTGGGAGGTGTAACGGTATATAGCGGTGTGGGAGCATTTATTTAGCCACCCCAAACCTGCAAGAGCCGAACCGAACAGCCGGATCGCAGCAGGAATCGGCACCACCGTCGCAGTCCAGGCGCCATAGATTGAAGACGATGCCATTGGCGGAAGAGCTACGCACTCAGGCCCGACACAGCTAAGAGGTGGTGGGTCTTCCGGAAAAATAATTATCACGGGCGGCGCAATCCCACCCTGCTCCAACTCAACAAAACGATCCTCTGCGCGAACTACTAGTGCCGGTCAGCAATGCTGACCCGGAACACGTGGCACGAGTGGCCGAGCTGGTTAAGGATGCACTGAAGTAGCATAGAAACAGTGGATTCAAAATAAAACGTATCTAGAGGTCTATTTTGAATATAGTCTTGCAATTCAAGATATTAGAAACTGCCGGACTAAGAAGAATCAAAGTATACGAAAGTATACTCAGAGGTAATTAAAAGCAGTTACCTCGCTGTAAGATTTAGACAGACATGTGGCCGAGTGATGGAATTGGTAGAACATGAGGGATTCAAAATCCATTGGGGTAAAACCCGTGCCGGTTCGAGTCCGGCCCTCGGCACCCTATTTGTCTGAAGTCGATATTCGGTGTACAAGAATCTATTTGCCACCCACATGTAAAATCCACGTGTCAAGAATCCATAAGGGCGACCCATATTTCAGGATGCGACTAAAGCTCATTTATATAACTGTCGCGGCACTCACACTGCTAACCACGAGCAATGCTCACGCTTGCGACGATTGCGTGCACGATGCAGCTGGCAGCGAACAGCGCATTAGCTGGGAGAAAATTGAATTTCGTACGCGGAAGTTCCTGATAGGCGCGTCATCTGTTATGGAATGGTCAGTTTTCAAAACCGAGAATTCCGGCGTTGAGTGGATTGAAGCAAATGGGCTCGCAGGGGTTGAAGGCACGCCCATAGCACCTGGTGCAACGGTGCTGCGGATTACCTATAACTCTGCGTTGCTTGGCACTCACTATCACACCGTATTATGGGTAGATCCGGAAACGGGTGCAGTCTTGCAATACGAAACATCCCGGGATGGAAGAAAAGCCAAGCACCGCATTTATCGTTTCACGGATAAGGGGGCTTTCCAGCGAACCTGGTACCCGGAGAAGGGTGAGAAAAAACTTGACTGGCACCTATGGACAGACCGCTCTGGCAACTACCGTCCGTTTCAGCCCGAAGCACAGGATCAGCTAGTCTTTGACACCCTAAGCCTGATCTACCTTATAGCAACATCTGATCTGGGTCGCGGCATTGATGAACAAAGCTATCTAAGCTATGGGAACAAAGAGATCAGCCGGGCAGTTTTTACCACAGCAGGCCTGGTCGATATCGATACCAGCTTCTATATTGAGGGGCCGCTACAGGAACAAAAATGTCGCGGCACATTTACAGCCCTGAAAATAGATTTGGAAATCCAGCCGGTCGGTAATTTGATTAATCCTGATTTTGGTTTTTTAACCGAGATCGAACTGTATCTGACACCTGATACACGCATACCCGTCTATATCAGCGGCCGGAGCAAAAAGATCGGTAAAGTAGTTATCAAAGCAAAACGAGTATTTACGCCCGAAGAATTTGCCTGCCCTGCGCAATTGCCGGATTAACCCGCACCGAATTCATGCCCGCAATTCGGGCATACGGACTGTTTAAACAACGGCCCATAGAGACCCGCATTTTTCGCCGCCTCCCAGAACCACAATTTCCCGCAACCATTACAGTGAATAGCAAGCATCCCGAACAGGTAGCCAACAATGGCGATAACCATACCTACCGTCCAGGAAATTCCGGTAACGGAATACAGCGGTGCAAAACTACCGACCAACAACGCCAGAACAGCAACGGTCAATTTCCATAACTGACCCGACCTGGTTATTACTGACTGTTTAAGCATCCTGCACTTGACCTCTACCGATCCTGGGAAACAACTGGCCTAGCCATCTGAATATAAAATTCTTCACCAACAGGCTGAACTGAAACGGCCGTGATTACATCAATTAGCCTACTGACCCGCCAAACATTAGATTTGGCCTACCAAAGTTTATATTGGCGCATACACACACGACTGCACATCATCGCATTTGATGATTTATGCGATTTGTATCAATTTATTACTGTAAGGCGGCAACCTGGAAAAATATGCTTTAGATTCAGTATCAGAGCACCGGTTTGCCTACCAGCCAACGCCATGAGTTTGCGTATCCAGGCGATAAAGTCCGTGACGACCGGTCACGTATAGCCATCCATACTGCGGGCCACCCAATGTAAGATTTGACACAAACCCCCTGGGCGCACGAATTACACCTATGTAGCTTCCTTTGCTATCAAAAATCTGGATACCGTAAAAGGTAGCCACATAAAAGCGCCCCTCACTATCTACTGTCATCCCGTTTGACCCGGGGCGTCCGGCAACAATTTCTCCTGCACCAATCTGCTCAACCGTCATTATCGGGTCGAAGTAGTCAGGTAATTCTGTCAATTCACCCTCTTTACCCACACTAAAAGCATGCAGCAAAGGATCAACACTGTCAGTAACAGCAATAATTTTCCGATCAGCTGACAGCACAATACCGTTTGGCCTGAATCCTTCCGCCACAACCTTTGCACTACCCTCAGGATCGAGATACATGACCCTGCGATTAATTCGGTCGGTAAACCAGACCCCTCCAGCAGAATTAATCGCCAGATCATTACAAAACTCCCCAGGCATACGGGGATTATTCGGTAATGGTGACAGCTCACCCTGCAGCAGAACCTCTATCTCACCCTCTTTGTTATAACGAACAATCTGGGCATCACGGTTGCGGCAACCGTAGAGAAGCCCGTCTGGCCCTATAACAAGGCCCATAGTCATCCAGTAGCTTCATCAACCGTCGGCTACCTCTCCAGCCGAATTTATCTGCAGGAGCCGGTTCGAGACTACCTCGGCAAAAAATACGTTACCTGCATTATCTGCTGCTGGCCCATCGGTATAGACATAACCCTCAGCCAGCGTTTCCCACACAGCACCACTGACAACTATTCCTTCCGGCGGTGGCAGATCCGGTGCCACTGGCGCTCTGCGGGAATTCGGCTCCTGATCTGCCATTGTGATGGGCGCATCGGGAGATGGAGATTGCCCGCACTGAACAAGCATCAACGATAACAACAACGTAATAATGACTCTAAACAATGCAATTCTCAGACATATTTTCTGCAGGCCAATATTCACCCATCCTTAGACTACCGTTAAGCAAGACCAGTTTGGCTGCGCACACTTAACTATACGAGAGTATCCACCTGAGACGCTATGCTTAAAAGGAATTTCGTCATAAAGAACACGACTAAATTCTGCAATATTGCCACACCATGAGATACTTGAGCTAAGCAGACTGCTTTAATGAGACCCAAAATGGATGACAAACCACTCGGCACCAGGCTGAGCTTTTGCCCGCATTGCGCAGCGAAATTGCTAATTGAGATACCCACGGGCGATAACATGCCACGCTATACCTGCGGAGCATGCAATACAGTACTTTATGAAAACCCAAAACTGGTCGTGGGTTGTGTCGCCGAATTTGACGACCGGATACTCCTGTGTAAGCGTGCAATCGAGCCCCGGTTGGGTTACTGGACTGTTCCGGCAGGGTTCATGGAACTCGGTGAAACACTCGCACAGGCTGCCGCACGGGAAACTCTGGAAGAAGCCTGTGCCACGGTTACGCTGGGGTCTATGCTGGCTATAGTCGATGTACCGGAAGCTAGCCAGGTACATGTATTCTATAGAGGAACGCTGGATGAGGGCCGCTATGCAGCGGGTGATGAGAGCCTTGAGGCTGATTTATGGGCTCCGGACGACATTCCCTGGGATGAAATAGCTTTTCGCAGCGGCCAGATCGCCCTGAAGCAGTTTCTGGCTCAGAAAGAAGCCGGAATAGAACAACTCCACACCGAAATCGCATTACGCAACCGCAGAGACTAAACACCGCATGCGAAACACCGATATAACAGCGACAATTAGCAAAAAGCGACCCCTTTATCAGCCCAAGAGTCTTGGAATCAGACGGCTTTGCAGCTACAGTACCGCGCTCTAAAGTAGCGGGATCAATCAGGAGAATTCAGTGACATTCGTCGTTACCGAAAGCTGCATCAAGTGCAAGTACATGGACTGCGTCGAGGTATGCCCGGTTGATTGTTTCCACGAGGGGCCCAATATGCTCGTCATCGACCCCGAGGAATGCATAGACTGCACTCTTTGCGAGCCGGAATGCCCCGTTGACGCCATTGTCGCCGATGACGAAATTCCGGAAGGTCAGGAACAATTCCTGAAACTCAATGAAGATTTATCACAGGACTGGCCAGTAATAACTGAAATAGGTGACGTACCGGCCGATGCCGACGAATGGAAAGAAAAGTCTGACAAACTCCAATACCTGGAAAAATAAACAAGGGCATTGGCCGGGCTAGCTCCCGCCTAAATCATCAGGTCGTTTCCTGCAGAAGCGCTAACAAATCATCGGGCGAATGGTAACCACTAATTAGCTGGCCATCCGGACGAAAGATGGCCGGGGTTCCTACAATACCCAGATCCTTGCCCAGCTGATAATGCTCAGCTACCGGCGTGTCATCACAGTTATCTGCTTCAACTGCAACTCCACTCTTGGCTGCGGTCAGAGCTTCATTGCGCGACTCCGCACACCAGACTGCATCTGCCTTAGCCCAACTGGCCGTCCCCGGACCACTGCGTGGGAAGAACAAATATCGAATGGTGATACCACGATCATTATAGGCTGATATCTCGCGATGTAATTTTCGACAGTAGCCACAATCAACGTCGGTAAATACAGTGGCGACATACTTTTCTTCACTGGCGGCGAAGATCACCCCATCATTTCCGCCTACCTTATTAAGATAGCTGGCACGCGCTAAATTGCGGGCAGTTTCGGTAAGATTATCTTTGGACTGCAGGGCAAAGATGTCACCCATAATAAAATACCCACCATCTTCTGATACATAGTAAATATCAGAACCCACCGCCATTTGCAGCAAACCAGCGATTGGCGAGGGCTGCACAGAGCTAATATCGACATCTGGAAAAGCATCCTGCACAAACTGATATTGCTCGGGGAGAGCCTCTGCCTCAGCCTCAGCCTCAGCAAAATCAACAACCAGAAAAGCTGCAATCACCGCCAGGCCAGCCGTAGTCACTAACCCTGTTAATAAAGGTACACGCATAAATTTACTCACAAACTGCTGAATTGCATCATCGATGACAGCCACACGGGCTTAGAGGTCAGACACCGGGGGAAGAACTATGGTTCCCTCCCGGCACGAGCTCCACTTAATCGGCGAATATTAGCACGAGGCCTGCTGGCTAAATCCAGACCCAAAAATAAAAATGCCGCACGGCACATAGGCACCGCACAGCATATTTAAGTTCATGTGTGCCGTATTTATCCTCGGGGATGATGCTCCGTATGGATTTCCTTCGTACGGGCACGTGCGACATGTGTATAAATTTGTGTTGTCGACAGGTCACTATGACCCAGAAGCATCTGCACAACACGCAAGTCAGCGCCATTATTAAGTAAATGAGTCGCAAAAGCGTGGCGCAATGTATGCGGTGACATCTTGTTGCCAATTTGCGCCAGCTTTGAATAACGCTTGATAATGTGCCAGAAAGCCTGACGGGTCATCCGATCGCCGCGACGAGTGGGAAACAGGTAGTCAGTTTGACGCTCCAGGAGAATTTCAGTTCTGGGGCCGTTGATAAATTCATGAATCCAGTTCTGAGCTTCATCGCCAAGTGGTATCAACCGCTCACGGTCACCTTTGCCCACTATCCTTACCACGCCCTGGCCCAGATTGATCTCACTCTGCTTCAGGTTTATTAATTCGGAGACACGCAGACCCGTTGCGTACAATACTTCAAGCATCGTGCGATCGCGATGCCCGAGCGGATCACTCACATCTGGCGCAGCCAGCAGGGATTCCACTTCGCCTTCAGTCAAAGACTGTGGCAGGGAGCGGCCAATCCGGGGCATGTCTATCCTGATGGTCGGATCTTCCTGGATCACGCTTTCACGCAACAAGAACCGGTAGAAACGACGAAAACTGGACAACTGACGGGCCGTAGACCGGGGTTTAGCCCCCTGCTCGGTACGCCAGCCTATAAATGCCAGCAGATCACTGCGAGCAGCATAGACCAGACTGACATCCCGGTCCGCAAGCCAGCGGCGCAGTGAGACGAGATCCGCGCGATACGCTCCCAGCGTATTCGCAGATAACCCGCGTTCCATCCAAATGGCATCGAGAAACTTGTCGATGACGGCCTCGGTAGAATTCGAAGCATCTGCTTCGACTACAACTGAATTATGTGAGGTTTCGGACATTACTCCACATCAACTTTCGCGGCAAACGCTATTGTTAAAAAATTCCATCAGTCGGAAACTGTGCGGACGGTATTGGACCCTCTGTGCTTATCAACGGATAATCACGCCCGTTGCAAACCTGATGATCTAAACCGTTTCCTCTGCGATATCGCGCTGCCACGTTTGTCTTGCAGAGAACACTTTGTTCCGATTGAGAGAAAGTATGATTGGGCGCAATTACCGGCGGCGTGATGCATTTCACAAAAGCACAGATGGGTTACATAAAAGTTTCATTTAACAGAATACGGAATAGCGCCAACCCCTTGAAAAGATTGACAGATAGCCTCTACGGAATATGGTTTGCCACAGTATTTAGTTGCCTGTCGCTGGTAACGGTGGGAATAATTACTGTCATACCGGGGCAACCGCGTCGGCGCCTGCTAGCGCGTCAGGGCGCACGGTTGTTGCTTCGACTGACCGGAGTCTGGCCAAATGTCTCTGGATTACAGCATCTGCCAAGCCACGCTTCAGTTATAGTCGCTAACCATGCCAGCTACCTGGATGGCATTTTGCTCACCGCTGTATTGCCGCACCGCTTCCAGTTCGTCATCAAGCGTGAAATGACGCGGGTACCTCTGGTGCATTATTTCCTGCGCCGCATAGGCGCACATTTTGTGGACCGCTCGAATGCCCGTAAAGGCGCGACGGATGCCCGCCGAATCATGCAAACAGCCACAAACGGCGGATCACTGGTCTTTTTCCCGGAAGGCACCTTTCGTCGGGAACCTGGATTACGTCGCTTTCAAAATGGCGCTTTCACGGTTGCCCTGCGACAAGGCTTGCCACTCATACCTCTGGTTATTATCGGTACCCGAGCAATGTTACCCGCGCATTCCTGGCTACCACGTCCTGCGAAGCTTACCGTTATCATCAAAGAACCGTTGCCAATGGAAAGTACCACTGACCCGATTCAGGCACGTGAGGAATGCCGCCAGCATATTCTTGCAGAACTTGACGAACCTGATCTCCACGCGACCATTAGTTAGATATGAATTGTGACCGGAGCTTGGCTGAATCACATTTGGGCCGCATAATTGCGGCCCGGCACCAGGTTCATGCCAATATCTGCGGCCATTAAGACCAACCCGACAGCTATCAACCATGGAATTGCCCTGTGACTAAAGAATCAGTCGTTATTGTTGCTGCTCGCCGCACCCCCATAGGCTCTTTTCAGGGAACATTGGGAGCAGCCAGCGCACCCGAACTTTCAGCCGCAGCCACTAAAGCCTGCCTGACAGACAGCGGAATTGATGGACAAGATATTTCTGCAGCACTGATAGGCTGCGTTTTGCCTGCGGGCATTGGTCAGGCCCCTGCCAGGCAGGCCGTACTGGCCAGCGGTCTGCCGCAGTCTGTGGGCGCGACAACCATTAACAAAGTTTGTGGCTCCGGTATGAAAGCCACCATGCTCGGACATGACACTATCATTGCTGGTTCAGCCAGTATCGTTCTGGCGGGCGGCATGGAGTCCATGACCAATGCACCTTATCTGCTCCCCAAGGCGCGACAAGGTTATCGCATGGGACACCAGGAAGTACTCGACCATATGTTCCTGGATGGACTGCAAAACCCCTATGACGGAAATATGATGGGCCATTTTGCAGAGCAGACAGCCAAAAAATACAGCTTTAGCCGCGAGAGCCAGGATAGCTTCACCACAGAGTCTGTAACCCGTGCTCTGGCGGCAATAAGCAACGGCAGTTTTGATAGCGAAATCGTGCCTGTAACGGTTGTTAACCGCCGCAAGGAAAGTATCGTCGCCAAGGACGAGGAACCTGCACGCTGCGACCTCGAAGGCATCAGCACGATGCGCCCGGCTTTCGCGAAAGATGGCACAGTAACCGCGGCATCATCATCATCCATTTCTGATGGTGCCGCCTCACTTATATTAATGAGCGCAGCGGAAGCCGAACGTCGGAGCCTGCAGCCACTGGCGCGAATAGTCGCCCAGGCCGAACATGCCCATGAACCGGAATGGTTTACTACAGCACCCGTCGGCGCAATAAAAAGTGTACTGGATAAAGCTGGCTGGTCTGCTAATGATGTAGATCTCTACGAAATTAACGAGGCTTTTGCCTGCGTCACAATGGCGGCAATGCACGACATCAGGCTGGATCATGGCAAAGTTAATGTAAATGGGGGTGCCTGTGCTCTCGGCCACCCTATTGGGGCTAGTGGCGCGCGCATCATAGTCACGCTCATTCATGCCCTGCAAAATCGCGGCGACAGTAAAGGCGTTGCTTCATTGTGTATAGGCGGTGGTGAAGCTGTCGCGATTGCGATTGAAGCTTTGTAGGTGCTATTGGGAATTGAGGGCAGAGTCTAATTTCCTACCTTCGGCGGAAGGTTCTGCCAGTTTCAGTGACAGGGTCTGCCTCCAATTTCCAGAAGCTACAACGCCAACCTACATACCCGGATAATTTGGACCACCACCCCCTTCAGGGACAATCCAGTTTATATTCTGCGCCGGGTCTTTGATATCGCAGGTCTTGCAGTGAACGCAGTTCTGCGCATTAATCTGAAAATACTTTTCACCGCCCTCTTCTACTATTTCATAAACCCCCGCCGGACAATAACGTTGCGCGGGTTCATCATAGAGTGGCAGATTTTTAGCTAGCGGCACCGAAGGATCAATCAACTGCAAATGAATTGGCTGATTCTCTTCGTGATTGGTGCTCGATAAAAATACTGATGACAATAAATCAAAACTGATCTTGCCATCAGGTGCCGGATATTCAATAGCCTTGGCAGTATCTGCCTTAACCAGTGCTGCATGATCAGGGTCGGTGTTATGCAGCGTGAAGGGCAAGTGTCCACGAAAGATATTTTGATCCAGCCAGATAAAAGCGGCCCCAAGAAGATTGCCGAATTTATGCTGAGCGGGAGCAAAGTTTCGCGCCTTATACAGTTCGTCATAAACCCAGGACCCCCGGACAAGCTGCTCGTATAACCCAACGGAATCATCCGGTTCCGCAGACTCAAGTGCTGCAAATACGCCCTCAGCGGCCAGCATGCCGGTTTTCATGGCCGTATGTGTACCCTTAATTTTGGCGCCATTGAGAAACCCCGCATCACAACCTGCAAGCACCCCGCCCGGGAAGCTCAGTTGTGGCAGCGACTGCAAACCGCCCTTGTTAACAGCTCTGGCACCATAAGAAATCCGTTCTCCGCCCTCAAGAAATTGGCTGATTTTCGGATGATGCTTCCAGCGTTGAAACTCTTTGAACGGATTCAGATGCGGGTTGCTGTAGTTCAGCGCGATGATGTATCCGACATAAATCTGATTGTCGGCGGCATGATACAAAAATCCGCCGCCTTCCGTCTTATTGTCCAGCGGCCAGCCAGCCGTATGCACAACTAATCCTTCCTTGTATTTTGCAGGATCAATAGTCCAGATCTCCTTCAGGCCGATTCCATAATGTTGCGGATCACTGGCCTGACGCAGATCAAATTCCTGCATGAGTTGCTTGCCAAGGCTGCCGTGACAACCCTCAGAAAAGATGGTGTACCGGGCGCGCAATTCATATCCCGCTTCAAAGGTCGATTTGTGTTCGCCATTTTCGGCAACCCCCATATCCCCCGTCACAACACCGGCTACGCGCCCCTCCTCATAAATAATATCGGCAGCGGCAAATCCTGGGAAAATATTAACCCCCATGGCCTCCGCCTGCTCTCCCAACCAACGGCACAGTTCACCAAGGCTGATAATGTAATTGCCCTCGTTATGCATGGGTGCCGGCACAAACAGGCCTGGCACTTTGGTAGCGTTTTGCTCACTGGTCAGATAGAAAACATCATCACCCGTAACCGCCGTTTTAACCGGAGCGCCGCGTTCCTGCCAGTCAGGGAAAAGTTCATTCAACGCAGAAGGCTCCAATATGGCCCCTGAAATTATATGTGCCCCAATTTCAGAACCTTTCTCAACGACACAAACATTCAGTTCGCTACCCGCCTCCGCCGCCAATTGCATCAAGCGACAAGCGGATGACAGACCTGCCGGCCCTCCGCCTACAATGATGACATCAAATTCCATGCACTCTCTTTCGGACACTTTGCTCACTCCATACCGACCGACGCACGACTGGCTGGTCGTTATTCGTGGTCACTGCTTCAAGGGGCCGTATTGTAGCGGATAACCCACTGGCAATTTGTCACCGATGCTGAGCACAAAAATATCATCGACTTCAACGCCCGATGCTATTCGGCTGCTAGAATTCATGCATGCTCAATATCCGGCAACACAAGAATACGCGCGTGCGCCCTCTCACATTCCGGCTGAGCACCCCATGACACCAGAGTCTGATTTTGACAAAGCATTTGCCGCACATGGCTTCTCCGCAGACCCGGCACAGACAGCTGCAATAGCTACGCTCAGCGACATCTACCGGCAGCTTTGCAAAAGAGGTGCGGCAGATAGCGCCCTGACACGGTTTAAACGGCGATTACCAGGAACATTGGGCATCCAGTCACCTCCGGTTGGTGCCTACATGTGGGGCGGCGTGGGACGTGGAAAAACTTTCGTCATGGATGTGTTTTTTGACGCATTACCGTTTGAAGACAAAATACGCTACCACTTTCATCGCCTTATGTACCGGGTTCACAACCAGCTTAAAACATTGTCCGGAGAGGCAGACCCTCTGGAGATTATTGCTGATGAAATAGCTGATCAGGCACGTGTGATTTGCTTCGATGAGTTTTTCGTATCAGAAATCGGCGATGCGATGATCCTGGGCAAACTATTACAGGGGTTGTTCCGCCGGGGCGTATGCCTTATAGCAACCTCTAATATCCCACCAGTCGAACTGTACCGGGATGGTCTCCAACGACAACAGTTTTTGCCTGTTATTGAACTGTTGCAGAAGCACACCCATGTTGTGCACGTAGATGGAGCCCAAGACTACCGTTTGAGAGTACTCGAACAAGCAGAAATCTGGCACGCACCACTTGATGATGCCGCCGAACAAAATCTGCGCCACTATTTTGAAGCTATAGCACCTGACAGGGGCAGTAGCGGCCAAAGCATAGAGATACTGGGACGTCCGATACCAATGCGGCGCCGTGCGGATGGTATCGCCTGGTTCGATTTCGAATCATTATGCGATGGGCCACGCAGCCAGGATGACTACATCGAACTGGCGCGGGCATTTCAAACCATTCTACTATCAGATGTACCCATCATGGATGCCGCGAAGGAAAACCAGGCACGGCGCTTCATTGCCCTGGTCGATGAATTCTATGAACGGCGGGTCAAGCTGATTGTGTCGGCCAGACAAAGCATTCCCAATATTTATCAGGGCAACCGCCTGACAAATGAATTTCAGCGCACTGTCAGCAGGCTGATGGAAATGCAGTCGCATTCATACCTGGCCGCCCCGCATATCCCATAATTTAGATTTTCTCAGGAATGCCCACCTATTATCAGACCAACTGCACTACCGGGGATAACCAATAATATTGGCTACGAGTAAACCGTGACTTACGCAGCTCTAAAACCGGGTTAAACTATTCATATTCATACAAGCTTTAAAGCGGAGCACATCGATGGCAGGAAAACTAGTTCTTTGTCGACACGGCCAGAGCACCTGGAATCTTGAGAATCTTTTCACTGGCTGGAAAGACGTTGATCTGACAGAACAGGGTATTGCCGAAGCTCACCAGGCTGGCGAGGATCTGAAGGAGCTTGGGATCAGGTTCGACATCGCTTATACGTCGGTACTCATACGTGCCATTCGCACACTATGGATAATGCTCGATGAAATGGATCAGATGTGGCTGCCCGTTATTCGCGCCTGGGAACTGAATGAACGCAGTTATGGGGCTCTGCAGGGGCTCAACAAGGCCGAGACAGCCGCGAAGCATGGCGATGAACAAGTGTTGATCTGGCGTCGCAGCTATGACATTCCGCCTCCGGCTATAGCAGAAGATGATGAACGACACCCAAAATTTGACGTGCGTTACACGGGCATCGAGAATCTGCCGGCGACTGAATCACTGAAAACCACGCTGGAACGCGTCGAGCCCTACTGGACAGCAAATATAGTGCCCCGACTAAAAGCCGGTGAGAACGTATTAATTACTGCTCACGGCAACAGCTTGCGCGCTCTCGTAAAAATGCTGGATGGCATTTCAGATGAAGAAATTACGAGCCTGAATATACCAACAGGCATCCCGTTGCTCTATGAACTGGATGACAATCTTAAGCCGATCAGCAGTCGCTATCTCGGTGACCCAGAAGCGGCAAAAAAAGCTGCTGAAGCAGTAGCCAACCAGGCAAAAGCCTGACACGGATATCAATTGATCTACGAACTCGGAAAACAGCAAGCAGACATGGCTGATGACGTTTTTGTTGCGCCTTCAGCCGTCATTATTGGTAACGTAAAACTCTTGCCTGAATCCAGCATCTGGTTTGGTGCTGTCCTGCGCGGAGACATAGAAAGAATCACGATCGGCCGTGGCTCAAACATTCAGGATGGAAGCGTATGCCACACCGACCCGGATAACCCCTGCACTGTGGGCGAGTATGTCACAGTGGGCCATATGGCCATGCTGCATGGCTGCGTTATCGGTGACAACTCACTGATCGGCATTGGCGCCACACTTATGAACGGGTCGTCTGTTGGCAAAGAATGCATCGTAGGTGCGCACTCTTTAATAACTGAAGGCAAGCAGTTTCCGGATGGTGTCGTCATTATGGGTTCGCCTGCAAAAGTAGTTCGTGAACTGAATGACGAAGACCGCAAGAAATTACGCGCTAATGCCGATCGCTATGTGCAACGGGCCAAACGCTATTTGCAGGAACTGAAACCGGTCCAATAAAAATTGCTCACAGCCTACCGGACATGCAGTGGACCACCAGATTCAGTGCGCACACGAATTAAACCTTCCTGAGCTGTAGATGCAACCAGTTTTCCCTCACGGGTAAATACCATGGCACGCGCCAACCCCCTTGATCCGGAGGTGCTGGGGCTATCGAATGAAAACAGGAGCCATTCATCAAGCCGAAAACTGTGATGAAACCAGATGGCATGATCAAGACTGGCCATCTGAATATTGCCATCGGTAAAATTGATTTCATGCGGCAGTGTCGCCGTGCCCAGAAGTTCATAATCCGACACATAAGCAAACAATGCCTGGTGCAGTAGCGGGTCATCGGGCAAAGTATCGACTGCCTTTATCCAGACATATTTCACGGGATCTATTTTTTCCGGCTTGAGCAAATCTGCTTGATGCAGTGGCCGCACGAGGAAGGGTCGTTTGCGAATCAGGTAGGCCTGCATCTTTTCATGCAGTTGCACCAGGACTTCCGGATCCACCTCGCTACGATCGGCTAAGCCCTCCGGCCCCGCCACATCCGGCATACCTGCCTGATGCTCGATACCTGACTCTGGCCTTTGAAAAGATGCCGCCAGATTAAAAATAGCACGATCATTCTGGATCGCGACAACCCTGCGGTTACTGAAACTTGCGCCATCCCGGGCACGATCCACTTCATATATGATCGGTGCCTTAACATCCCCGCGGCGTAAAAAATAGGCATGTAATGAATGCGGCATCCGCCCTTCGACAGTCTGACCCGCCGCATACAAAGCCTGCCCCAACACCTGGCCACCAAAAACCTGAGGGGTGCCTATGTCATGACTTTGCCCGCGAAAAACGTTCGTATCAAGCCGTTCAAGCAGCAATAAATCCAGCAAATCTGCCAGTTCGGGGTCCATTTTATTGGCATCCTGAGCATTACTCATCGCTTTACAATAGTGTATATGGCCTTGGCTCAGTAAACATTATGTTTAATCATGTGCTAAGTTTGTCGCGAAAAGCTCCGAGGAATTAAGAAATGGATGAAGCTACTGGCTTAAATGCTAAAGGCGCCAAAGCCACCACATGGTCTCGTCGCCTGGCGGCCACCGGCATAGTGCTGGTCGTTGTCGGCCTTATTGGCGCACGTATAGGCCTGACGCCTATGTTCGCGATGTTGCTGCTGACACTCGGCTCCCTGACATTGATAGCTGGCGGCATTAGCGGTGCGATTGGCCTGTTCAGGAGCCGCGGAAAAATCGAGAGTGCGGCAACTGCGTGGGGTGCGGTGCTGCTGGGTATAGCCACAATTGTTAGCACAGGCAGCATGATGGGTGGCGGCGGCGCACCTATACACGATATTTCAACCGATACCCTCGACCCACCAGAATTCATAGCAGTAGCAGAGTTACGCGGGCCTGACGACAACCCGGTGGAATATGCCGGCCCCGAGTCCGCCGCAATTCAGGCCACTGCATACCCTGACATTGAGACCATAGTGCTGCTAGATCCGCGCAGCTTCGTCTTCGAAACCGCATTGAAGGTCGCGGAAGACATGGGCTGGGAAATCATCGCCAGTGATGCCGCGGAGGGCCGCATTGAAGCTACCGCTTCAACCCCGTTCGTGGGATTCAAAGATGATGTGGTTATCAGGGTACGGGCCAAAAGTGCCGAAACACTTGTTGATGTGCGGTCGAAATCACGCATGGGTCGTGGTGACATGGGTGTAAACGCCCAGCGAATCCGGGACTTCAGGGATCAACTCATCGAGGCAGCCAACCCCTAGTTCACTAGCCTTGGCTAACACTGTATTAGCACGGCCTCTGGTCGTGCAAAGAGCCCATCAATACACCAAGTTATTCGCTGGGAGTACCTGGCTAATGCTGCATTTGCACGGCCTTTGGTCAGAGAATGTATTTGGCAGAATGGCTCCCTGCGGTCCGCTTAATTTCTGCCAAATACATTCGCCGACCAAAGCCCTGATCAAGCTGCCAAGTCAACCGACAAAGTTTAAGCAAGTTGCAGTTAATTCGTCGGGGTTGGTACTTGAGGCCCGCCGAAGGCGGGCTGAATGGCCCGACCCCCAGGTGAAGCGAAGCTGAGTTGGTAGGTCGGGAACCCCTAAATGCGGCAAATTACTCGCTGGATACATCTGCCTTAAGATTCAGATACCGCGAAGCGGGCAACCAGCCGCGCCTCAGACACCATCCAGGAAGTACATAACTATAACTTCGGCGGATGCCACCGGACGCATCTGACCTTCCATTTCAATCGCGCATTGCATAATCACCTGCAAAGCCCCCGCTCTTTTACGGGCAGATTTCAGCACAGTTCGCACTCGCACCTGGGCACCTGCAGGAACCATGCTGCGAAAACGAGCCTTGTTTATTCCATAGTTAATCAGTCGCTGCAGGCCTTCGAACTGAACAACATCGCCAATCAATGCGGGAATCAGCGATATCGTCAGATAACCATGGGCGCAGGTAGTGCCAAGCGGGAATTCACGCGCACATCTTTCAGGGTCGGTGTGAATCCATTGATGATCATCCGTAGCATCAGCAAACTTATTGATTCTTTCCTGGTCTATAAGTATCCAGTTGGAGACGCCAATCTCTTTGCCTTCCAGCTCTTTGGCATCATCCAGGGTTCTTATCATATAGGCCATGCAGCAATCTCGCTCAGGTAAAACCAAACAGAAGCGTTTACTTTAAAGGACAGAGCCGCAGGGCTCAAATAGAAAGGACATACTAACCAGCCTGCCCTTTGTTAATCATACTCAGAAATTCAGCTCGTGCACGATCATCATCGCTGAAGCAGCCCAACATAGCGGTACTCACCATCTTGATATTATTTTTGTAGACACCACGCGTTGTCATACATTCGTGTTGTGCCTCCATAATTACCGCGACACCTTTAGGCTTCAGCACGTCATCAATACATTGAGCAATTTGCTGTGTAAGCTTTTCCTGCACCTGCAGACGTTTCGCATAAGCGTTGACTACACGAACAAGCTTACTGATACCAACCACACGGTTATCAGGGGATATATGCCACATGGGCCTTACCTATAAACGGTGCCATGTGATGTTCACAATGCGACTCAAAATCAATGTCAATCAGTGCAACCATCTCTTTATAGCCAGCCGCATCAGGAAAACTTGAGCCAAGTATCTCAGCCGGATCTTCGTTGTAGCCCACATACCAGTCGCCGAATGATTTCAGCACACGTGACGGGGTACGCCGCAGCCCCTTGCGATCAGCATCCTCACCTATCCAATTCAGCAGGACACGGACTGCGTCTTCCGCTTCTTCAGACGACGGCCGCTTGCCTTTTTTCTCACTCATTTCAGGGTTTCCTGTCGAAGGCACTGGGCCGCGACTCAATATTCTCAATCATGCGAGCTAATTCGGTAGTTGTGTTAGCACTGAGTAACGCACCTTCAACAGGCGTTGTCAGCTTTTTTATCCGGACTGATGCCAGCCAGGACCTGGGACTGCTATTTCCTCCCGCGCCAACCTGCACGAGAAAGGCCGCAAGGGTACCGGGTTCATAGATGGCACACAATGGTTCTGCGAGTTGGTCCGCTGCAACAGCGAGTGCCGTGACATCCCTTTGTGCATCCCTGGAATTGCACAAAAAGTTGAGAACAGGTTCACCCAACAGCGGCATATCGCAGGCGATCACCAGCCATGCTGATTCAGGATAGCTGACATGCGCTGAGAGCAACCCCGCTGCCGGACCTATATCCGCAAATAGATCCTCAATAATCGAAAATTTACGCCTGACCGGTTCATCGACCTGCCCTGGTTTTACAGCGACGTAGACCTCATCCACGACCGCCTCCAAATTAACTACCGCGCGATCAAGCAAGCTCATGCCACCTGCCTGCAGAGTAGCTTTATCAGCGCCCATGCGGCGACTCTGCCCTCCCGCGAGCACTAACCCTCGCAGTGGCGGTGTAAGTGATGTTGAACCTGGCATATAAAATGGTTTCAGCTATTCAAGCTATCTGGTAATCACTCTTGCCACCAGATTTTGCCTCCAGCCGAATATCCCCGATTACCATATCGTGCGAAAGTGCCTTGCACATGTCGTAGATAGTTAGCGCTGCGACTGAAGCACCGGTTAATGCCTCCATCTCAACACCCGTCTTATGATGAACGCGCACTTTACAATCGATGACAGCGGCCCCTTCATCGTCCATGGCAATGGTGATCTTGCATGACTCCAGCCCAAGTGGATGGCAAAACGGAATCAGATCATGCGTGCGTTTTGCGGCCATCGTCCCCGCAATAATGGCTGTCTGAAAAACCGGTCCCTTTGGCGTTTGAATTTCATCACCCTGGATAGCATCAAGTACAGCGGGCGGCATGAAGACCCGGGCGGTCGCATGCGCACGCCTTGCGGTCACATCCTTCGAACTGACATCAACCATAGTAGGCTGATTATTTTTATCCAAATGGGAAAACATAGTCTATCCAGATACTTGATAATTGTTAGTGTGCAAGCAATTATACCTTTGGCACACACGGGGCCGGTAGCCTAGCCAGGCACTTCAGGTGATATCGGGTACACACCCGTCGCAAAAGCCCGCCCGCTCGCCAGTAAAAAAGACACCAACCCCCAGCTAAGCCCGGCCACAACCCCCGCATCCACTATTCCCCGCCATGGTTGCGGCATCGAATGCAGAACCAGAACCAGCAGTATGATCACACATGTGCCCAACCAGGCCACCAGCAACGGCCGCCGGGTTGCGCGAAAAAATCCCATGCAAAAAAGGGGTGCCAGCAAGACTGCGAGTGGCTCCGGGTGACGGTAGAGATAATAAGCCCGAGCTGCCGTACGCGGTGAAAAGCTTTTCTGAAAACCACGATAACCTTCTGTATAGGCCATAAAAGCTATCACCACAGCGAGAATAAGCCATTGTGAGTCAGTCAGACCGGCCTCCAGCGCATGCAATGCTATGCGTGCCAGCCTGTTAATGGCATCCAGTAATATCAGACTGAAGCCCGCAACACCCCAGACGGCACCCACAAGACCTGCAACGGACAGCCGGTACTCACTTTTTTGCATTCAAAAAATTCCATTTGGCATGCCCGCACAGGAAGCCATCCACCTAAACTGATATTATTCGTGAACCAAGCATAACAGTGTCAACCCTTCACTCAGGAACTGATACTAATAATATCCAGCCCCAGGTGTTTTCGGCTGAATACCTTAACTGAAATGACCTGAATAAATATGCCGCAGACCATCATCGAAAAAATCTGGAACGAGCATGAGATTGCTGACCTCGAAGATGGGCACCTGCCTTCTTTACATGGATCGCGTCTTTTTGCATGAACGCACCGGTAGCGTAGCGCTGAAAGGGCTTGAGTCGGCCGGGCGCAAGGTGCGCAACCCGGAACAGGTTTTCTGCACCATGGACCATATAGTCGATACCACCCCAGGCCGGAATGACAATACGCGGGTGCCGGGCGGCACAGCCTTTATCCAGACTACCCGTGCGGCAGCCCTTGCGGCAGGGATCAATCTTTTCGATCTGGGCGATCAGCGTCAGGGCATTGTGCATGTCATATCCCCCGAACAAGGCATTGCCCTCCCCGGTCTTACCCTGGTCTGCCCCGACAGTCACACGGGTACGCTGGGTGGGCTGGGCGCGCTGGCCTGGGGCATCGGTTCAACCGAAGCAGAACATGCACTGGCCACCAAAACACTGGTGGTTAAGAAACCCAAAACCATGCGCATCACGTTTACGGGAACATTGCCGACGGGTGTTACTGCCAAAGACATGATCCTTAAGCTCATTGGCGAACACACAGCATCGGGCGGCATCGGTTATGCCATTGAGTTTGCCGGTCAGGCCATAAGAGACCTGCCTGTAGAAGCACGCCTTACGCTTTGCAATATGACCATCGAGTTCGGCGCATGGAGTGGACTGGTCGCACCCGATGAAAAGACCTACGAATACGTGCGCAGTCGCCCTTATGCGCCCAATAAAAACCAGTGGGAACAAGCCGTCGGGCACTGGCGCACGCTGACCACTGATGATGGCGCACGCTTCGACAAGGAAATCACAATTGACTGTACCGATATCGTACCGCAGGTCACCTGGGGCACCAGCCCAATGCATGAAAGCGGTATTGATCAACTCGTACCTGATCCAGCCGACGAGCCAGATGAGGGTAAGCGCGGCGCAATGGAAAATGCACTTAAATATATGGCCCTGGAACCCGGCACACCACTGGAAGGCATCCCCATCAAAGCAGCATTCATTGGCTCATGCACCAACAGCCGTATCAGCGACCTGCGTGCCGCTGCTGAAATACTCAAAGGACGCAAGGTGGCGGATGGGATCAAGGCGATATGTGTACCTGGTTCCGGGCTGGTAAAACAGGCTGCGGAAGCCGAAGGTCTGGATAAAATATTTACCGAGGCAGGTTTTGAATGGCGTGAGTCAGGTTGCTCGATGTGCTTTTATGCGGGCGGTGAGAGCTTCGGGACTGGAAGAGCGTGTCGTCAGCAGCACTAATCGCAACTTCGAAAACCGTCAGGGCCCCCGCACCCGCACACATCTGGCCAGCCCCTACGACCGTAGCTGCATCTGCAATAAAGGGCTACCTGACAGACGTGCGCAAACTGGATTAACGACAGCATGGAAAAATTTACCGTAGTCGAAGCTATCGCCGTACCGATCATGCGTATCAATATCGATACCGATGTAATCATCCCCAGTCGGGAAATGAAACGCGTTTCCAAAGAAGGCCTGAGTGATGGCATGTTTTCCAACTGGCGCTACACCGAACCGGGTGGCCGCGAAGAAAATCCGGACTTCATCCTTAACCAGGAACCTTATCGCCAGGCACAGATATTATTATCAGGTGACAATTTTGGTTGTGGCTCGTCGCGTGAACACGCAGTCTGGGCACTTGCCGAATGGGGCATTAAAGCAATTATTACGCCAGGCTTTGGCAATATTTTTTATGGCAACTGCGTGCGTAACGGGATTCTGCCGGTGCAACTGGACAATGCTGTGGTCGAAGAACTCGCCGAACAGGTTGCAGCGGACCCGGCCAATAACAAACTCAAAGTTGACCTGATAAATTGCACCGTGACGGCACCCGATGGCACTACGCATACATTCCAAATCGCCCCTGCCGATCAGGAAATGCTGCTTGAAGGTCTGGATGGCATCGCCATCACCATGCGCAGAGATGATGAAATTCTGGCATTCCAGGCGCGTGATCGTTTAAAGCGACCGTGGATTTATCTGGAAGGTCACGAACGCTAATCAAGCGCACCATAAACCTGCGCGGCTTCTATTCCTCGCCGACAACCCCAGCATCAAACATCGCCTGTACATCTTCAGTCGAGTAACCCACCTCAGCCAGCACTTCGCGAGTATGCTCACCTGCATGCGGCACGGGCTGGTGAAGCCCGAAGCGCTCACCATTCATCTCGATGGGCAATGCCGGCAAACTGACCGTTTCGCCCTTGAATTCGCCGTCCGTGACCGTGAACGGCACCAGACCGCCACCGGCATTCAGGTGCGGATCATCGAACAGGTCTTCAGGACGCGCAATCGGTGCAAAGGGTAAACCGGTCTTTTCCAGTTTTTCCATGAGCTCGGCCTTGGTATAACCCCTAAAGACTTCCTGGATAATCGGCACAAGACGTTCCTTGGCGAGCACCCGGTCATTGTTGGTATTCAAAGTTTCATCAGCCGCCAGTTCCTCAAGGCCGAAAGACTCACACAGTAATCCCCACTGTTTGTCACTCACGACACCCACAAAGACAGGATCATCTTGGGTCTGAAATACCTGGTAGATAGCCCAGGCTGACACACGCGCCGGCATCGGTGCCGCCGCTTTCCCTGTCACGGCCTTTTGTGCCATATGCTGACCGACCAGAAATACGGTGCTTTCATACAAAGAGGAGATGACCTTCTGCCCCTTGCCTGTAGCATGACGTTGATGCAGCGCTCCCAGTACAGCAATGGCACCAAACATACCGCCTGTGACATCAATCACGGAAGCGCCGGCACGCAGCGGTTGCCCCGGAGGGCCCGTCATGTAGGCCAGACCACCCATCATCTGTGCCACCTCATCCAGTGCGGTGCGATGTTCATAGGGCCCCGGAAGGAAACCCTTCTCTGAACAGTAAATAAGACCCGGATTAAGCTTACTGAGTTCGTCATAACCAAAACCGAGGCGATCCATCGTGCCTGGGCGGAAATTCTCGATCAGGACATCGGCACCCTCGACCAGTTTCAGGACCGCTGCCTTACCCTCTTCCGATTTAAGGTTGACGCACAAAGACTTCTTGTTGCGGTTGTACATTGGAAAGTAGCCAGCACCGGAACCCAGCAGACGACGCGTAGCATCACCGCCTACGGGCTCGATCTTGATGACATCCGCACCCATGTCAGCCAGTACCAGACCCGCAGCGGGGCCCATCACCATGTGGGTGAACTCGATAACCCTGACACCCGCGAGGGGCAATGACTGCTTGTCCGTCATGTGTTTGCTTCCTTATTTATTGGCGTTGAGCGCGCCAGATGGTCTTTTCCGTTAGAATTCATGACCCGCAACCTGTCCTGCACAGGGGTCTTTAGCGGCGGCGAATTATCGCTCAGCGGCAAAATATATAACACCCCGGCTATCCACCATCCTGGCTAGCCGGGCTACACGGAAAGGAAACAGCATGAGTTCTATCGACATACTGGTCAGTGAAGTAGGCCCGCGCGACGGTCTGCAAAGCATTAAGGCCATCATGCCGACCGCGGCAAAGAAGGCCTGGATAAAAGCTGAAGCGGATGCCGGCGTGCCGGAGATTGAAGTCGGCTCCTTTGTACCGCCCAAGTTACTGCCACAACTTGCTGATACAGCTGAGATTGTTGCTTATGCCCGCACATTGCCAGGGCTGGCAGTTGCAGCCCTCGTGCCAAATTTCAAAGGGGCCGAGAATGCGATCAAAGCCGGTGCCCATAAAATCACCCTGCCCCTGTCGGTCAGTGAGACCCACAGCAAGGCCAACCTCAATAAGACCCACGCGCAGGTATATGACGAGGTTCGCAAGATTACTGAGTTGCTGAACACCCTCCCAGCCGATCAGCGCCCCGACTTCGAGGGCGGCCTGTCGACTGCATTTGGCTGCACACTCGAAGGTAAAGTATCCGAGAAGAAAGTCGTGGAAGCTGCTGTAAAACTTATAGAATTAGGTTGCGATGAAGTGGGGCTGTCAGACACTACCGGTTATGCCAACCCCGCTCAGTTGCGCCGCCTGATCAGGTTGATTCGAGCAGAAGTCGGTGATGACAAACTACAGAGTGTGCACCTTCACAACACTCGCGGCCTCGGGCTGGCAAATACGGTAGCAGCACTTGAGGAAGGCATCACTACCGTCGATTCCTCACTCGGCGGACTTGGTGGCTGCCCGTTCGCACCAGGTGCCAGTGGCAATATTGTCACTGAGGATCTGGTGTTCATGCTGGATGCGATGGGCCTCAAAACCGGGATTGATCTGGACAAACTACTCAAGGTTCGAGACATCGTGATTGCTGCCCTGCCCGGTGAAGAAATGTACGGGTTTACGCCTGATGCCGGATTGCCTAAGGGGTATGGGGCTGGTGGTAAGGCTGGTTGGGGTGTAGCAGCCTGACAAATATTCTCTTTGAGTCTTGCTGACAGGTTGCCTTTTCTATTGGATACGGAAAACTTACTCAGTACAGATTTTTCGCGGTACCTAAAAGAAAACGGAGCCTGTCGGCTCCGTTTCTCGCTTGCACCGGGGCTCGCTTAAACGCGAGCCCCGGCATAAGTTCGACCAGATATCTTTGCGGCCACGCTATGCGCGGCCACAAAGATGGTCTCACTTATATTTAAACTGCAGATCCAGCTGCATAATATCCACGTCGTAGGGATCACTTGTGGCCAGATCACCACTCTCGTAACCATTGCTGTCCTGGCGTTCTGCAGCAAGGTACTTTGCTTTGAAGTAGGTGTTATCTGTCAGCATGTACTTGCCCTCAACGACGTAACCTTTCGAGTCGGTTCCGCCACCAGCAAAATCTGAATCGGTCAGGATACCCAGAACCGAGTCAGCTTCCTTGTCCTGGTAATACGCTTTAAGCTGCCAGTCACCGCGCTTTTTGCCCGCTCCTATCCAGCCACCAGCAGCATAGGCAGCATCCAGTTTCTTGCCATCTGACGGACCGCCATTGATCGCTTTCGCATCAATATTCTTGAGAAAATCAGCAAACAGGCCGAAAGGGATTGCGCTACCAAAGCTGGCCTTCCCGTACAGATGCACCGGGGCATAGTCCATCGCATAGAACTGGTCAACCGCAGTAACATCGACAATTCCTGCCGCATTAACCTGGGTATTACCAAAACACAGATCACCCGTACTACCTTCATTGTCATAGCACTCCCGATTCTCAGACTTAATCTTCCAGTAGCCGGCACCTAGATCAAATTTCACACTACCGAGTTTCGGAGTCACGCCAACCTGGGCACCGTAGTTGAATGAATTACCCGAACCGTCACTGCCATCTGCAGCCAGCCAGGTACCCAGACCCGTAGCATAGAACAGATCACCACGATAACGCAGATCAAAACCTTCCGGTCGCCAGTCAGGATCCCAGAACAGACCGGTTTTACCAATATCGACAAACTGGTTCTTGAACTTACCGGCGGCAACGTTGCTGTTGCTGGCAAACTCCCAGTCGAAATAGGCTAGATCAAGATTGATATCCAGCTTGGAACCCGAGCCGCCCAGCGTCGCATTTGCCGAGACCGGGTTATCACCACCCGTCGCCAGGCCAAAACCGGCTTCAACGTTGTTGCCCAAATCAGCGACTAAAGCGGCGCGGGCTCGGATGCGCTGCCGGTTGCGACTGGCATCATCAAAAGCTGGGTCTTTTGAGAATGGACCCTCAGCCGGGTTAATCCGACCTTTGGTCTCTTCTGGCTGATAGCGATAACGGAAATCACCTTTCCATTTTATTCGTTCTGCCCAGGACATTTTTTCCAGTTTTGCCGTGTTTGCAGCAACCTGCTCGGCAGTTGCCACTTCTGTACCAATGACTCCATCACCCTCAGCCTGCTGAACCGTACTGGTTACTGCCTGCTGTTTCTCAAGTTCATCAATACGTTCCAGTGCCTGTTCAAGTATTTGCTGCATTTTCTGGAATTCTTCATCGCTCACTTCTGCGTAAGCTAGTGGTGTTGCGGTGAACAGTATCAGGCCGATCAGGGCCATCAATTTCTTCATTTTCTGGTCTCTCCAGTTCTTGAATCTAGTCTGGGAACTTCTTCCTACGGCGAAGCACCCACCTTGGTAAAACAGTCTGTCGCTAACAGGTGCCAATTCTGGATGGCTTTTGTTACAACTTTCAATAAGCGAATGTCGCAACCTGATTACAAAGAGCGAACCAGGCTCAGCTCACAGCGGCCATATATTACATTTTGGTCGCCGCAGTATTACAGGCTCATTACAAATAAAAAAGACGATGCATTTGCATCGCCTTTAATAAATTAGATCGCCAACCTACCACCAAATCAATCCACCGGATCAGCGATCTCTTGCAGATAGGCGATCAGATTGGCCCGCTGCTCCGGGTCCCTGATGCCGGCAAACACCATTGTGGTACCTGGCACCATCGCAGACGGATTTGCTATCCATTGATCCAGAGCGGCGGCATCCCAGACCAGCCCCGATTCAACAAGTGCTGCCGAATATACAAAGCCCGGCACCACAGCAGCCTCTTTGCCAACAATCCCCGATAAATTGGGTCCGAGCTTATGAGCCCCACCCGCCGCAACCGTATGGCAGGCCTGGCAAAAAATATACTGCCGCTTACCCAGCACAGGGTCGGCAGCAGCCAGTAATGTATCAATATCAGCTTCATTTTCGGCACCGGATTCTCCTTCAGCCGAAGCCGCTGTATCTGCGGCCGAATTTGCATCACGGCTCGCTGGTGCCCCCGTATCCTGCGCACAAGCTGCGCTCAGCAATATAGCCAGCACAGACAATATTTTTATTATATTCAATTAGTTATCACATATTTATAGAAATTAAGATAATTTGGCCAGGCGCTTATACTGCCCGGCGTCGCAGCTCCGCCGCCCGATGAATAGCCCGTCGAATACGCGGATAGGTGCCACATCGACAAATATTTGTTACAGCCCGGTCGATAGTCGCGTCATCCGGCTCCGGATTCTCGCTCAACAACGCATCAACCGCCATTAAGACACCCGGCTGGCAATAACCACACTGGGAAACCTGCTCATCAATCCAGGCTTGCTGGACAGGTGCCAGAGTCTGATCACTGGCAAGACCTTCAATGGTTCGAACTGCATGCCCCGCTACAGCACTAATGGGCATGACACAGGACCGCACAGCTTTACCATCCAGATGCACCGTACATGCTCCGCACTGCGCAATTCCACAGCCGAATTTGGTCCCTGTCAGCTTAAGCTTGTCACGCAATACCCATAACAAAGGCATATCAGCCGGGGCATCAACCTCAACTTCTATCTCATTCAACCGGAAACGAATCATTGGCGTGCGACCCTCATCCTTTCAGGATATTCATTTTCTGCCCGCTTCCGATAGTCAACGGGCAACGCATTCAGCGATGGCAGTTTGACACCAGCAGCGTGCCAAAGTAAATGCCCCGGCCGATCACCCATTTCCATCCACTCCTGCCAGGGCATCGTTACTGTAGAGCTAAAAGCTGACGGCAAGCGCGCTAAGTCAGCGTCATTGAACTGATCGACAGAAGCAAACATGGACTGACTTTGCGCCCTGGGGGCTGATAATCCCGGTGGGTATACCGTGTCATTATTCATCCAGACATAGTTAGCCGCCACGCTCCACCATTTTTTTAGCGGAACATCAGGTATTTGCTCACGTAGCTTCGTCGGTCGAATACCGTTTAGGGACAAATTAAAACCTCGCCCGGGCCCACCACCCTGCACCGCAGCCTTAACCTTATTGACAGCTCCGGTAAATGGATTTTTATAGTCGCTAAGCCAGTCACCCTCCAGCGAGCGAAAGAAAGTAACGGTATTACCGGTCAACTCAAAGGTGCCATCATCAAGATGTGCCACTCGATAGAGCTCCATCCCTTCAAAAGTAAACAGCGCCTGTGGATTCTGCTGTTCCCCGATTACGGCATACACAGTACCGTTGTACCACCACGGCACATCCTCATCGATCAGGCTGGCCATCATCCGTATAAAACCGGTCAGACTTGCCTCGGACGTCTCCAAATCCACGGTACCGTGAGCAACCCTGCCCGGGGCCGCCTCTGGCAATGCACCCTGTGCACTCGCTATTAACAAACTACCCGCCCCCATTAGCACCGATCGCCGTGATACATCATTGGTCATTTCCCGCCAGGCCTCCAAGAAAAGTATGTAAGCCTTAAATTAAAGCCCCAAGGCGCCGGGGTTCATCAGGCCATCAGGGTCCAGCTGCTTTTTAATCACTTTGAGCAGGTCCGCTGAATTCTCTTCACGGCCACGCATGTAGGGATAAGCTTTGCCCAACTGCATATGGGTAGCGCCAAATTCCGCAAATACATCCAGAATGCGACCCTTCATTTCCGCCACAAGTGCACGACCTTCCGGGTTAGCCGGATATTCGGGCAGTACATCCAGGTATTCCTGCGGCAGGTAACGCTTGTGGAATACCGTACGATCATCTTCCCAATAGAAAACCGGTTCATAAAGGAAGCCATGGGTACTGATACTTGTAAACATGGCAGCCTTTTCAACTTTGTGCTGCTCCATGCGATCCGCATACTCTGCGTACAATTCATTCAATCGCGCATGGAACGGCGCCAGTTTGGAAAACGGCATAATGCCGTGCATCGGCACCCAGCGCTGCCCGCGGGGGCCAAGGATCGGATACAAAGGTATAAATGGATTTGCCATTAATACCGTCGGGATAGTGTTGGCAATCTCGTTGCCATGTTGCGCTACCGCCGCCCTAATCAATGCCAGCCGGTTTGCCACCTCTGCACGACTGTATCCCTCTATGCTGAAATGCATCGAATAAGGATAGGCGGTCAGGAATCGCTCACCTGCCATGGCCATCTTCAGTAGTTTCCACAAACCTTCGATAGGATTACGTGATGTAGCATATACAGACTTGGCCACTTCAATTTTTTGAGCGGCATCTGTGCTGCCCAACTGCCCCTGCTGCAACTTGGGGTCCAGACCGAAGTTGTCTGATGCCAGACCTTCACGTGCGGCAGCAGCAGCACCGGCGGCCATCTCGTCAAAAGAGTCAAATCCGAAGGAACAGCCCATACGATGAGTTGGATTTTTAATAAGCCGCAGCGTAATACGTGCTTTAAGCCCGAGCACGCCTGCGTCACCCGTAAACAAACCCGTCAGATCAGGACCGTACCAGCGAAAAAATGGCCCGCCGTGTTCCCTGGCATTAGAACCGGTACGAAGGATTTTGCCCCCCGGCAACACAACCTCAAATGACAACACCGAATCAGCTGAAATACCGTAGAGGCCGGAACCCAGGCTGACACTGTTTTGTGACATCGAACCACCAACAGTAGCTGCCAGGCCGGAAAATGGCCCCCAAAAAGGTGTACGCAGACCCTTGGCGGTTAATGCCTTGGTCATTTCCGCCCAGGTAATCCCCGGTTCAACGGTTACATACATATCCTCTTCATTAATTTCGAGGATACGGTTCATCCGCGATGTGTCGATCAACAAAGATTGTGCTGTATCAGGAAGATAGGCATCGGTATAAGAAGCACCACCACCTCGCGCCACCATTGCAATCCCGTTTTCTGATGCAATTTTTGAGATTTCTACCATGTCTGGCAAAGAGCCTGGCTGAACTACGGCCAGAGGCAACTCCCTGCTGTTGTAGACATCCATCGCATAGAACTCGCGATCTGCAGCATCGGTAATGACAAAGTCATGACCTATCGCATCAGCCAGTTTGCTTATGACATCATGCGATTCCGATTCGTTGGCCACCATTATTTTTCCTCAATCCTTTTTCTCACTGCGGCACGGTTAACCCGCACACTTCCCAGCGCCTATTCTACCGATCAACCACCCATAAATGCGCCACCAACCTGAGTAATTCCGCCCGGCAATGAATAGTCCTTCCAGACTTTTATCTTGCCATCACGAACGAGGAAATAGCCGGCTATCGAGAAATGCATGCTGCGTTTCTCATCCTCACCCACAAAATGATCAACGCGGTCATTGATAACCAGCTCACCAATTGAGTATGTCCGCAGTATTTCCCACTCGACTTCCTTAAGATTATCGAGAAAGCCGCCCAATTCCTTAATAAAGGCCTCCCGGCCTATAATATCGGGGCGCCCCTCAAACATCTGATAGACAACATCCTCAGCCAGATAATCAGCCAATAGATTGATATCCTTTGTTGTCCAGTCCAGACAGAACTGTGTGACGAGCCGTTCATTTTCAATTTCTAATGCACTTTTTGCCTGTGTATCACCCACTGAGTCATCTCCTCCTGCCGATATTACGGAACATCCGGCCAGCGCACCCGCGGCAGCCAAAACTGTGCGGCGACTATACCTTGTCGTATCAGATTTATTATCCATAAAACATCTCCTGCTTGATGTTCAACCAGCAAAACCTGTTGCTTTGCCGAGCCCGCATAGTACCCGACACCACTCTGCAAGTAGCTACTGCCATGAGATACAACCAAAACGGGGTATGATAACAATTCATTTATAGGTACCAATAACGTTACGGGTGGGCTAAACAGCCGCAATCCTTGTTGACGTGATACGCGCAGAAATCAGAGACAGCCATGGCCATAGTGCACGACAGCTTCCCCGTAGGCCCCCTGCAATGCAATTGCACAGTCTTTGGTGATACCGAGACGGGTGATGGCTATGTATTTGACCCCGGCGGTGACCCGGAATTGATCATGGAAGCTGTTCAAAGGCTGGGTCTGCACATTGTCGCACTCGTACATACCCATGCCCATCTGGATCACTTTCTGGCTGCGGGTGAAATCAGGAAACAAACCAATGCTCATATATACCTGCAAAAGGATGATAAATTCCTGTGGGATGCACTTGAGTCACAGTGCCAGATGTTTGGCGTACCCTACTCACCCGTACCCGATCCCGATCACTGGCTGGAACATGATGAACCACTTACATGTGGTCATGGTGTCTGCCTGCATACACCGGGGCATACACCCGGATCAATGAGCTTCTATTTCCAGAATGAGCAATTATTGATCGCTGGCGATACGCTGTTTCTTAATTCAGTAGGCCGCACTGACCTGCCCGGCGGCAACATGCAGCAACTGGTGGAATCTATCCAGACAAAACTTTATACACTCGATGAAAGCACCGTAGTCGTGCCTGGACACGGCCCTGCAACCACGATCGGTAACGAAATGCGTAATAATGCTTTCGTTACCGCACGTATCTGAATCAGGCTTACAAACTCAGCTTTTTAAATATACGCTCTGGGGATCGAGCGAATGATGAGCATAATCAGCGCCCAGAATCGCGGCAGATAAATAATATCTTTCTGTTTATCAATGGCACGCACTATGCCCTCGGCCACATCCTCAGGCTGAGCCCAGAGCACACCGCGTTCAGGAATATGTGCCGTCATGGGCGTATCGACAAAACCGGGCTTAATAGTCAGCACATTTACGTCTGCCTTATTTAAACGGTTACGCAGCCCCTGCAGAAATGTATCCAGCCCGCTTTTTGCCGCACCATAGATGTAGTTGCTCTGGCGCCCACGATCACCTGCAACCGAGGAAATTACCGCAATCGTACCTCGCTTTCTTTCCTCTAAGCGATTGGCGATAGGTGTTAACAGCGATACCACACTGAGGAAATTGATATCCATTGAAACCATCGTGTCAGCCACAGATTGCTGGCAACTTGCCTGGTCTGGCAATACGCCGTGTGCAACCAGCACCGTATCCAGGCCACTGAGCGCATCAAATGCTGCCGCAACTATTTCTGGATGGCGATCATGTTCAGTCAGGTCTGCAGCCAGACAATCCACCGCAAGCGCCCCGCGCACCCGCAGATCATCCGCCACTGAATCAAGCCGGGATGGATCACGTGCTACCAGAAACATCCGCGCCCCAGACTCTGCATAGAGTCGCGCCACCGATTGTGCGATTGCCGAGGTTGCGCCAAGGATTAAAACCTGACTCATAAAACTTCTCCACCGACACGCCGCCAGAAGCTTGAAGAAAATCCTGGATCAATAAATTTGGCAAAGGTCTGCCAGCCAGGAAAATAAGTTTGAAAACTTTCGGAACTCATCCGCGCATCCTTTGCCGGGTAAACAGCCCCACCCACCTCTCGAGTCATATCATCCAGACGGTCCAACAAGCGAAAGACATCCGGCTTATTGGGGAAATCCAGTGCAAGGGTGACGCCAGGACGCGGAAATGACAGCAAACCTGGCGATGGTTTATCACCAAATATTTTCAACACAGCCAAAAATGAACCGTTCCCTGAACTCGCAATAATTTTCAGCATATCGCGCAAAATACCCCGTCCTTCTTCGCCCGGTAAAACACACTGATACTGGAGCATTCCTTTGGGACCATAAATCTGGTTCCAGTTGCCTATAGCATCAAGCGGGTAGAAAAAATGGGTTGGTAGTGCATCGTTCGCACAACTTTTCGCTCACGCTGGCGTGCATAGTGAAGCGCGTTAAACGCTTTCAGACTCCATTGATTAACCAGTGAAAATGGCACATTAAAAGGAATGCTAATATGGGGTTTATCCCATTGCTTACGTCCTGTATATGCACCTGCATCATGGTTCGCTCGGGCAAAAAGACCTCGTCCCAATGCATCACCCCGTGACACACAATCCACCCAGGCAACCGTGTATTCAAAGTTGCCATCAGACAATTCACTTACACGGAAAAACTCATCAAGATTCGCAAACTTCAGGCTCTCCTCTTTCACCAGCGGCCCCGCTATAGGTCGTAGCTGCAGCTCCACCCATGTCACCAGACCAGTGAGCCCCAACCCGCCGATAGTCGCTTTAAACAGGTCCTGATTATTCTCCGGCGTACACACCAGGCGACTCCCATCCGAGCGCAACAATTCAAGTGCACTCACATGACAGCCAAAAGTACCTGCTTGATGGTGATTCTTGCCATGCACATCATTTGCCACCGCACCCCCTACCGTCACATACCGGGTTCCGGGGCTAACCGGAAGAAACCACCCTTTAGGCACAACCAGGCGTAATATTTCTGCCAATAACACGCCGGCCTCACAGCGCAGGACGCCAGCCTCGGTGTCAAATTGAATAAACCGATCAAGTGCACGGGTATCAAGCACCGTACCGCCTCTATTAAGGCACACATCGCCGTAACTGCGGCCATTACCATAAGGCAGCACAGATTCTGCTTCACCTACGGGCACTGGCAAAGCATCAGATGGCCAGGATAAGG
>PVMK01124500.1_pt1 | contig 131376 bp, 128 predicted proteins | sample 1853481 | NCBI WGS metagenome assembly PVMK01 (sample SAMN08533507, study PRJNA380276) | Marine sediment metagenome, whole genome shotgun sequencing project.
TCCACTGTGAACCAGAGAGGGGCGATTTGTGCGTCCGGCATCGCCACCACGTCGTCCCAGGGCAGAGAAGCCCAAGCGCCGTTTTCGCTCTGGAGCGCCAGCCCTTCGACTGTGCCGTCGTCGCCTAGCATCAATGAGCCCTGTTGCTCGCGGGCGCCCTGAGTGACGACTACCGGCGCCGACCACTTGCCGCAACGCGCGCCAAGAAACCGACGACCAACCTCGACTTTGGATCCGCGCCCTCGGGGCCAACTGTGACGCCGAGCAGGGGTAGCGTTGCCTCGCCCGCGAAGTTGTCCACGCCGATCGCACCTGGACTGCTGCCCACCACGGCCAACTGCACGTCGTCATCGGTGCGGAAGAGCAGGATGCCGTAGCCAGAGGCCAACATCACATTGTCAGACGCCTGGAAGTCGATCGTGAGCTCGTTGGCGCCCACGTCCGTGATGGTGAAATCGACGAACGGTTTTTCGGTGTCGCCAACACGCAGAGAACCCAGCGCGGAGTTCGGATCGTCCGGGTCGATGAGCGCAAGGATGTCCCCGTAGCCACCATCGAGCAGCCGCGAGTTGGTCTCTTCCATGCGGTTGCCCTCGTCCGCGGCGCCACTGTTCCGCCCGACGCGATTCACGGGGAAGTAGACCGAGATGCCCATCACCTCTTCGTCCCGTCCATCGGCTCGGTTTGCGACGCGGATGGCCGCCAGCGCCTGGCGGAGGTTCTCCGCTGCAGCCTTGACCTCCGCGCCCCCGGCCTCCGTGTGGTTGGCAAGGAACTGGCCGGCGTCGATCCAACTCGTCGTTTCCGCGGGGTTGTCGGTTCTGCGGTTGTAGAAGGTGGACTCCGCATGCGCCGAGTACAGATCGGAGATCATGTTGTAGTTGCCCGCGTCGTCGCCGCTGGCGGCCTCATAGGCCTGGGCCAGCGCATCGATGGCAGCTTCCACCGCGGCCGTCTCGGTGGACCAAGCAGCCTGCGTGACAGCCAGACCGCCAGCACGGCCGGGGTTCTGGGAGTAGTAGTCGGCGTAGCCGTCGACGATCGCGCCGGCCAGATCTGCTGGTGTCAGCGCGGCATTGCGGCCCATGAAATCGAAGATGGCTGTGTAGTTCCAACCGTCCCCGGGCTCGAGCTCCGCGCTAGCCACGTAGAGCGGTGTCACCCGGGTGAATTCGCTTAGGGCTTCCACCGAGGACATCAGGCATGCATCGAAACCGATCAGATCGACGGTCTCATAGCCACTGGTTTCGTCCTCGGGATCGATTTTGAACTCGGCAGCGATCTCGGACACGTCCATCGCACGGGAGAACGGCGCACTGTCGTCGCTGCCAAAGGTGAAGGAGGAACCATGGTCCCAGAACACGGCCGCGCGTCGGTCCGCCGGCTCTGCCGCTAGGCGTTCGACGAACATGCGCACAGTCGCGGGATCGGCCATGTTGATCTCGTCGAGGTCTTCCAGCTCTTCGATGGTCGAGCCGGTGATGCGCAACCACTTGGCCGTCGAGTGCGGCTCCAGGCCGGGGATCTCGCCAAAGCCACCGTATTCGCCCAGCTCGGCACGGTCTACCAGAATGAGCGCGCTGACGTTTTCAGGCACCCCTGCGCGCAGAATCTCATTGATGTCGTTGGTGGCCGCGCGGTCCAGGTTGTTGTCCGCAGCCATGTAGATGCCGAACACCCAACTCTCATCGGTCGGTCCACCGGGCCCGTCGTCACCGCCGTTGCCGCAACCCACGGTGGTCGCAGCAAGGGCCAACGCGAGAACGTAATTCAATGTATTTGAAGCCATGATTGTCTCTCTCAGGTTATGCGGCGACTGTTGGCGATTGTGTTCCTAGCGTCAAGGCTGGGGCATCAAGGCGCGGTATTCGCTATGGGTTCCTCGTCGCTGAGAGCTCTTGCCGAAACTGCCTACCGAAACCCGATCCCCGACCCTACCAGGCATGTTACAGGGATCGTGAGTCGCGTGAATCGAGGAGGATAGGGCTATGAAACTGTATAGAGTCTTTTTGATCGTTTTGATGACTAGCGCCTTCGCCGTGGTCGGCTGCGGTGACGACGGCCAGAGTGCGTCCGGCGTGTGCAGCAAGTGCAACGTGGAGGCAAAAAGGGGCGACTGCGAGAGGACTTACAACCTCTGCATACAAGACGACCTCGGCAATCAAGAGGATTGCGTGGCAGCTGGCCTCGCTGTCTGTGCAATTTAGCGAAGCCCATCGATGAGGGCGCTCCGGCAGAGAAAACCGACCCTCTTCGCGTTTCTCATTTACGCCGCTCTGACGCTCGGGGCGTTCGCCTCGTCAGTCGCGCATGCCGACGAGAGCGCCACGCAGCGTCAGCTTCGGCATCGCATGGAAGCGCTCCAAGCGTCCGGCCGACTGACCGTGGATGGCGTGCGCATCACAGCGGTTCGGCTGATCGCTGAGCTCTACCCGCAGAGCACGCTTTCCAGCCAGTCTGGACCGATCCCCAAGAAGGTCGATGAGCTGCTCCGCGCGATCACGGACATTCGAGACGATGGGCTCGACCCGCAGGATTACTACCTCGACCGGCTGAAGACGCTGCGCGAGGAGCTCGCCACGCATCCCGATGTAGGGAGACAAGTGGATCTCGACATCCTGTTGACCGACGCGCTGGCGCGCCTGGCGTACAACGCGTTCTACGGAAAGGTCGACCCGGAACGAATCGACCGCAACATCAACATCACCCAGACCTGGACGGGCGCAAAGGGGGCGGCGAGGGTGCGCGAGTTTCTGGCGAGCAAGTCGCTCTACCAGCAGATCGAGGAGCTGAAGCCTCGGCGCCCCAAGTACGATCAGTTCCGCAAGGCGCTTGCCAGATATCGCCGGTACGAAGAAGCAGGAGGCTGGGGGAAAATTCCCAAGGGCAAGGTGCTTTCGGTGGGGCGGAGCGACCCGCGAATGCCGGCGATTCGGCATCGCCTCGCCGTGACCGAGGACTTGCCGGCACAACTGGACAACGGAGACAAGCTCTACGACGCCGACCTAGAGAAAGCCGTGCACCACTTTCAAAAGCGACACCGCCTACCCCCCGGAGACCTGGGCACGAAAACGATCGTCGCGATGAACGTGCCCGTCAAGCAACGGGTCGACCAGATACGCGTCAACTTGGAGCGAGCGCGCTGGATCACGCAGCTAGTGGAGCCCACGCAAGTCGTGGTCAACATCGCCGCATTCGAGATCTATTTCCTCAAGGATGGCAAGCGCGTCTGGCAAAACGAAGCGCAGGTCGGCAAGACCTACACGCAGACGCCGTTGTTCGTCGACGAGATCGACTACCTCGTGCTGAACCCGACCTGGACCGTTCCGCCAGGCGTGCTGAAGGACTCCGTGCTGCCGGCTGCAAAGAAGGATCCGCGGTACATCGAGCAGCGCGGCCTTCGTGTGTTCGACAGCAGCGGCAAGGAAGTACCAGCAAGGTCCGTGAACTGGAAACGCTATACCGCGTCGACCCTGCCCTACACCCTTCGGCAAGACCCCGGGCCAAACAACCCGCTCGGCACCGTGAAGTTCATCTTCCCGAACCGGCACAGCGTGCTGCTGCACGACACCCCGAATCAGCTCGGCTACGACCGCCGCCTCCGAGCGATGAGCTGGGGATGCATCCATGTGCAGGACCCGCTCGAGCTCGCGGCATGGATCATCGACGACCCCAAGACCTGGAGCCTAGAAGCGGTCGAGGCGCAGGTGAACAGCAAGAAGACCAAGACGATCCATCTCGACCCACCCATGCGCGTGTCGCTCTACTATTGGACGGTGGACGTGGGCAAGGACGGCGCGCTGCAGTTCCTTCCAGACACCTACCAACGCGACCGCCGCGTGCTGCGTGCGCTCAACGGACCCGTCAAGATCCGCAAGACACACCGGCGCGGCGACGAGTAGTCGCGCCACCCTATTGCATCTGGGACCGGAAGGATTGCTCGGCTCTGAGCTGGTTCACGAGATGCGCCGCTTGAGCGTCCTTCTTCTTCTTCCGTCCGACCTTGAACTGCATGTTCATACCGGCGAAGATCTGGACGGCCGGCTGACCCGATGCCGCGGAGTGCGACGGCGAACTGGGGCTCGATGAATAGGTTGAATACGACCTTCTCGGTGATAAGCACCTTTCCCGCACCCAATCCGAAGGGGACGTTGTAGGTGGGCTGCTCGATGTCGAAGAACCAAATTGGCGCGGAGCGTAGATAGTAGCCACTCCCGAGCTGCAGCATGAAGAACGGCTGCGCGGCGATGAATTGTGTTCTGGGCCTGTTGCTGTCGCCCCCGACCCCGATTTGATAGTTGACCAGTCCGCCGACGAGGATGACCCCCTTCGTCCAGACCGTGAGCACAGCGACGCCGATTTCGTGCTTCCCGTTTCCGAGCGCGTCGTCGCTGGCGGTTGGCGCCGTGTAGATCGGGCCGATGCCAAACATCGCCGGAGAGTCGTCGGGGGTGACCACGAAGGTGGCGAAGATGTTCAAGTCGCCGATCCCGGTGATCTTGTTGTCCCCCGATGCAATCGGATCCGGCGCGGGCGTAACTTTGATAGGAAGCGAGACGCGGGGAATGAGCCGCCATACCGGCGTCACCAGGCGAAGCCAGAAGGTGTTCGCACTCTCCTCAGGGATCCCGTTGAGCTTCGGGAAATAGTAGTTGTGGAGCGATACGGCCATCAAATCGGCGAGCGGGTTGTTGGCTGTGTTGACCTGATCTTGCTCGGATTGGCTAGGTTGATCTTCGACTATTTCTTCAACAGCGCGGTCCGCTACCGGTTCCGGCTGATCCCCCGCTTCCTCCGCAAGGGCGGTAGATGGGACGGAAAGGAGCAAGGCAACAGCGAGCAAGCGGTGGCGAGTCGAGGACGTCATGCCGCTACTCTACTACACCGACACGCGTTGGCGTGGTCGTCGAGCGCCGGGGCTCGGTACCGTCAAGGCCGATGGACTACGGCGGGCGCCCGCCCCGTGGCGAGGCGCCCCATAGTCTTCTTTTCTAGATGCACATGTCGACGGCGCGTTGGGCGCATTCGACGATGGCGTTCTGATTGGAGAGGCAGTTGCCGCAACTGATACGGTTTCCACCGATCGCATACCAGCAATCGCCGTTGCCTTGATCGATGCAGAAATCGAGGGACTGGCCGTTGGGACACGGGATGATCGCGCCGACGCTTGGATCGTCCGTGGCGCAGATGACGTCGCCGCCTCCGCCGCCACCGGTATTGCCAGTGTAGGTCACGTCCACGCTCGTCCGGACCGGGTTCGACACCCCGCCATTCTCACCAGAGATGCAGGTGTAGAAGTCGAAGACCCCTGATGCAACGTTGGCCGGGATGTTGACCGGGATCTGGATGACTCCCGTGGTCGCCGAGTTGGGCACACTAATGAGGAAGTAGTCGTCCGCACCGATCACTTGCACGTAGCAATCCACGTAGCCGGAGGGCGAATCGTAGCTCACCTCGATGACAGTCTGCTCTCCGCTTTCCGTCGAGAGATCCCCGCTACCGGCGATTGCGGGCGCATCGGGCGTGCCGGAGCTCGAGGGCGGCTGGCCGTCCACGCGCTGCGCGCCCGGAATCACGATGGCCTGCGAAAGGGCGTTGGGGTCGGACGGACTGACCAGACCAGGGTCGTCGTCGCCTCCGCAGCCGACGGCGAGAAACGAGGCGAGTCCAACGATGAGTGCGCAAACAGATGCTTTCTTCATGCGAGCATTATCAGGAAAGCCCGACGACGCCGTCCACAAACCTGCGGTCGACGAACCGAATCGGATCATCAGTACCCCTTGATCGACGTTCGGTTCTCGTAGCCAGCGGGGAACGAGTAGGTGAAACCGATGGAGGGCTCGAGCCAGGAGACGTTTCTCAGGAAGAACTGACCTTGAAAGCTGTATCCGGCGCCGAAGCCGATCTCGAGGTCAGCCTGGGGGGCGACGCGGACCTGCATGCCTAGACGCCCGTGGAAGCCTGGGGTGAAGCGGTATTGGTTGTACCCGTTGCAGTACCAGGGATCGCAGATGACTTGGGTTTCGTTGATGTGCCACCAGTTGAAGTCGAACCAGCCATCGAGGAACGGCGCGACACGAGTGTGGTTGGGGATGACGAAACGCATACCCGCAGAAAAGAAGATGTTGGTCAGGGTCTCCCGGCGGGTGCCCGTAGGTGCGCCGGGGACGTTGTAGAGATTGATGCCGTTACCGCGGAAGCCGAGCGCGAACATCGGCACCCACCACTCGTAGTCCCACCCGAAGCGCACATCGACGGTGCCGCCAGGGCGGACGATATCCCGGTCAACGCCGTTCCAAAGCATGACGCCGACGTCGAAGCCTACTTCCATGTGCGGGTAGCCGATTGCCCAGGGATCCTCGTATTGAGCGTGCGCCGCGTTAGCAACTGTCGTCACACCTGCAGCGAGAATCAAAGCGAGTGCCATCGTCCGCGCCTTCATGGGCTTCCCCCGAGCTTCTCGAGCTCCGCGGCGTACTGCTGTGCGGCTTTGGCGCGTCCCATCTGCTGATTGTAGCCGGCGAGAAGTTGGAGAATTTCGCGGTTGGCGGGGTAGCGCTGACGCATGCGGCCGAGCGTTTGGAGTGACGCCGCCTTCTGCCCCTGGTCGAACTGGGCCACAGCGTAGACATAACCAAACCGTATGACTTCGGGGCGGAGCTCATGTGCGCGGCGGAGGTGCGCCAAAGCTTCGGCGTGTCGCCCGAGCCGCACCAAGGTGAGGCCAAGGGCGAACTCGACAGCGGAGCGATCGGCAGCAGCGCTTAGCCCTTCGCGGAGGATCGCTTCCGCTTCTTCGTCCCGTTGCTGGCTTCGATAAAGGTCGGCGAGGTTCACGTAGGCCGCGGTGAACGTGGGATCAAGCTCGAGTGCCTCGCGCAGGTCACTCTCCGCACGCTGGACGTCGCCGGCAAGCAGCGCGACATGTGCCAAGTCGACCAAGCCTTCGCCACGGTCGGTGTTGAACGACCTGGCCTCGATGTACTCGGCTGTGGCGGACTTTAGAGCGTCGCGGTCGGCGCCGCTCCACCGGCCGGCGTGAATCCCGAGCAGTGCCGCAACCGCTTCGATGCGCACGGTGCGGACGGGATCGCGGAGCAACTCACGAACAACCTCCGGACGTTGCTCTTGCGGGATGTCCCTGGAAGCTACCGCCACGGTGCGGCGAACCACGGGACTCGGATCCCGCGCAGCGCGCATCAACAAAGCGGGTAGCGCAGGCGAACCTAGGTTGCGGAGCTCGAGCAGGGCTGTCGCGCGCACGATGGCGGGGGCGGTGCCAGCTGCAACGAGCTCGACGAGGCCCGGCTCGCCCTCAGGACGCTGCGCTCGCGCGGCGTGAAGCGCCTCTGCGAACAGATCGTCGGCTCGCTTATCGAAGTGCTCATCGATATGAGCCTCGGCCCACGTGGCGCTCTTCTTCGCGTGACAGCCCGTGCATGCATCTGGGGCGCCGACCTTCGCAGCCAACGCGGGGCGGGGAAGCCCAAAGCGATGGTCGGCCCGGTCGTCGACCACCATGTACGTCCGCTGGGGCATGTGGCAGTCGACGCAAAGGCTTCCATCCGTCCCGGGCTCGTGGAAGTGATGCTGCGGATCGTCGTAGACGTCAGCCTTGTGACACCGGGTGCACAACGCATTGCCCTCCGCTCTGAGGTTGCCGCTGTGCCCGTCATGGCAATCACTGCAAACCACACCGGCAGCGTGCATCTTGCTCTGCAGAAACGAGCCGTAGACGTAGACCTCATCTTTGATCTGCCCGTCGTCGAAGTAGAGCACTTCGTCGAGAACCGCGAGCCGATACCGATCATGATAGCCGTCTGCTACCCCGCCGAGGTCGGCGCGCCGCGAATGACAGGGGGCGCAGGTCGAGGTCTCATCGCTCGGCTGCGAGGTGGCGAGGACGGCGATCTTGGCCCCTTCAACGAACGACCACTTGCGCTTTTCGGGCGGGGGGAGGCGACGGTCGAATCCGGTGTTGGAAGGCGGGCGTTTGGGCCTCGCCTCCTCTAGCTCGACGTGCCGCGAACCCGGCCCGTGGCACGCCTCACAACCGACGTTGATCTCGAAATACTCGGTCGAGTAGCGCTTCGCTGCGCGATCGTAGTTCTTCTTCACCGCGGTCGAATGGCAGTCAGCGCACGCGGAGTTCCAATTGTAGCTCGGCCCCGTCCAGTGCAGTGGGTCGCCGGGCTCGACGTACTCGTCGGGCTGAAGGTGGAACCAGCGCTGACCGCCCTCCCCCTTCGAACGCGTATCCCAGGCAAAGAGAAACGACTGCAGCCGCCCAGGCTCGACCTCGACCAAATACTGTTGCAGCGGATCGACGCCGAAGGTGTAGAGCACTGGAAAGCGCGCGCGCTTCCCATCGGCACCCAAGGCCTCGACGGCGAACCCGTCCCCGTCGCGGATGAACCGTGTCTCTTCCTTGTAGTACTTGACCGTGACGTCATCGAAGTCGCCCAGCACGGTTTCCGCCGTCGCCTTTTGCATCGCCAGGTCGTGGTGCGATCCGAGCCAGTCCTGATGCTCCGTCTCGTGGCAAGACGCGCAGGCGCCGGTGCCAACGTACTCAGCGGGACCAGATTCTAGAAGCGGAGGCACGGGAAGAGGCTCAACGAGCACCTCTTCCGCTTTCTTGGTGCACGCCGAGCCGAAGACGCCGAGCACGACCGACAAAACCAAAGCAAGCCCGAGCCTCATACCCCGCCTGGGTCTAGCGCGTATCGTGAAAAGGGCGACAGTCCCCTTTTCGCCGGGATAGTATCGCGCGCCGCGCGGCTCTACGAAGATCGAGGAGATCCGTGAAGGCCTCGATTTGCCTGGCGATGTGCTTGGGGATGGCCGCGTCGGAACCCGCGAGATCACCCTCGAGCCTGAGGATTTACCCTAGCCGCCCTGCCCCTTCCAGGGGATGTCCTCGACGCCCGCCGTGTGATTGGCGTGGCGAGCGAGGACGAAGAGCAAGTCGCTCAAACGGTTGACGTATCGGAAAAGCTCTCCGCGAAGGTGTTTCTTGCGCGCCGAGAGCTACGAGCGACCGTTCGGCACGGCGGCACACACATCGCGCGAGGTGGAAACGGGTGGCGCTTTCGCAGCCGCCAGGAAGGACGAACGAGGTGAGTGCGGGGGGACCTTCTTCGTACTTGTCGATCGCCCGTTCGAGGGCCTCGACTTGGGGCTCCGCGATCAGCGGCATCGCGCTCTTCTGCTTGCGGTCCTCCGTCGAGCCGAGCTCTGCACCGACTTCAAACAGGTCGTTCTGAATCTGATTGAGGAGCACATCGAGATCGGGATCGGACGCCGTCACACGTACCCAACCCACGGCACTGTTGAGCTCGTCGACCTCGCCGTACGCCTCGACACGAAGCGAAGCTTTCGACACCCGGGCGCCGCCAAAGAGGCCGGTTTCGCCAGCATCACCTGTCTTCGTGTAGATCTTCATGCGTCGGCACCTCCGCTCGAAAACCGATCGCCGACCGCAACGCCACGCCCGCTCGCAAAGGCGCGTGCGTCGACCCGTTTCCGGCCGCTCTCTTGAAGCTCTTGAATTTCCAACGTGCCCTCGGCGCACGCGACGAGGATGCCTTCCGGATCGAGCGCGATCACCTGACCGGGAGCCGCACCCTCTGGATCCAGCGTCGACGCGACGCTACGGTGCACCTTGATGCGCCGCTCTCCAAGAACCGTATGTGCGCCAGGCCAAGGATTCATGCCGCGAATCTGATTATGCACCGCCTGCGCCGATTGATTCCAGTCGATACTGCCGTGCTCTTTCTTGAGGAGCGGGGCCATCGTCACTTCGCCCTCTTGCTGAGGCTGGGGCGTGAGGTCGCCGGCAACGTATCGCGCGAGTTGTTCGCGTAGGAGGTCCGCGCCCATTTTCGAAAGCCGAGCGCTCAGCGTCGCCGCATCGTCGTCAGGTCGAATGGGCGTCGCCAGGGTCGAAAGGACCGCGCCGGAGTCCATGCCCTCATCGACTTGCATCAGCGTGACGCCGGTCTCCTCGTCCCCGTGGACGATCGACCATTGAATCGGAGCCGCCCCGCGCCAGCGTGGAAGCAACGACGCATGAACGTTGACGCAACCGGTCCGCGGCGCGTCGAGTACCCCGCGTGGGAGAATCCGTCCATACGCCACCACCACCGCAACGTCGGCCTCGAGAGCTCGTAGCTTTTCCGCGAACGCGGCGGTTCGGACCTTCTTGGGCTGCCACACTTCGAGCCCGAGCTCGAGGGCGCGCTTCTTGACCGCGGGGGGGCGCATCGCAAGGCCGCGACCCGCCGGACGGTCCGGCTGCGAGATCACGGCGGCAATGTCGCTAATGTCGTGCAGTGCTTCGAGGCAAGGCACGGCGAAGTCCGGGCTGCCGAAGAAAATCGTCCGCACAGGCTGTCACTGCGCGGCGTCGAGCGCCGCCCGTTTGCTCATCGCGCGGTGCACCAACCGGCGGCGCAGTACGCTAATGTGATCGATCATGAGCTCGCCATTGAGGTGATCGTTTTCGTGCTGAATCGCGATCGCCAACAGGCCTTCGGCCTCGAGCTCGAACGGTTCGCCGTCCTGGTCGAACGCTTTGACCGTCACCCGGGCGGCGCGGTCGATCTCTTCACGAATACCGGGGAACGACAGGCAGCCTTCGTTAAAGGTCGTCTCGCCCTCGGTGGCGGTGATCTCCGGATTGACGAAGACGCGAAGGTCACTCGGCTCGTCCTCATCGGAGGTCACATCCACGATGAACAGGCGCTTCGAAATCCCGAGCTGCGGGGCGGCCAATCCGACCCCGGGGGCCGCATACATCGTCTCCGCCATGTCCTCGATCAAACGACGCAACTCGGCATCGAACTCCTCGACCTCTTTGCCGGGCTCGCGAAGACGTTTGTCTGGATAAAAGAGAATGGGGCGAATCAACGTGGGACCTCCGAGCGGCCAGCCGCTCAACACCTTGGAAAGCTTTGTTTTTTTAGCGCTAGGCACCCTCCGCCGCAAGATCCGGGGCGTTTGACAGGGCCACGGCACTAGAACATGTTCTATTTTTCTAGCCACCCGTAACCAAGGATCGCCGGGATGAGCCGACGCGATTGGCGCTTCTTCGGGCGCCTCCACACCAACCTCTACAAACGCTTCGGCGGCCGCCTCGTAGGCAGCGTCGGCCTAGGCCGCAAAGTCTTACTGCTCACAACGACGGGCCGCAAAAGCGGGAAGCAACGAACCACCCCCCTCGTCTACATGCCCCACGGCGACGACGTCATCATCTATCCCTCCAACGGCGGCAAAGAATCCCTGCCCGCCTGGTGGCTCAACCTCCAAACCACCCCGATCGCCACAATCCAAATCGGCAAAGAAACCCGCCAGATTCAAGCCCGCCCCGCAACCCCCGAGGAATACGCCCAAATCTGGCCAAAGGCCGAGTCCTACAACCCCCACTGGCGCGACTACGCCCACAACGTAACCCGCCACATCCCCCTAATACTCCTAGAGGGACACTCTCCTAGCCCCTAGAGGGGATCGATGTCGAGGGTGGCGTGGGTCGGGGGCACGCCTTGGTCGATTCGGGCGGCTAGGTGGGCGGTTACGGTGCGGAGGAGTTTTCGGTCGGGGGATTTGAGCATGAGGCGGTAGTGGTAGCGGCCTCTTAAGCGGAGCAGGGGGGCAGGGGCGGGGCCTAGGACTTGAACGGCGCCGTCTTGGACGGCTTGGTGTTGTCGGGCCGTGTCGGCGAGGAGTTGGGTGGCGGCGCGGGCGTCGGCCTCGGCGCCGGCGTGGACGCGGACTGTGACCAGGCGGGCGAATGGGGGGTAGCCGACCTCTTCGCGGTCGCGGATCTCTTCGGCGTAGAAACCTTCGTAGTCGTGTTGTGCGGCCAAGCGGACTGCCGGGTGATCGGGCTGATAGGTTTGGAGGATGACCTTGCCGGGCGTGTCGGCGCGGCCTGCGCGACCCGCGACTTGGGCGAGCAACTGAAAGGTTCGTTCGGATGCACGGAAGTCCGGGAAGGCGAGGCTTTGATCGGCGAGGGCGACGCCGACGAGTGTGACGGTGGCGATGTCGTGGCCTTTGGTGACCATTTGTGTGCCGACCAGCACGTCAACCTCTCCAGTTCGCAGTCGATCGAGAACCGTCTCAACGCCCTCCCCGGATGCGGTGTCGCGGTCAAGCCGCGCGACGCGCGCTTTGGGGAAACTCTCTTGGATGGACTTCTCGAGTTGCTCGGTACCGACCCCGATCCGTTTGTACTCGGTGCTCCCGCACGCCGTGCAGGCCATGGCGACCGCCCGATGGAAATCACAGTAGTGGCATCTCAGCGCACCCTGCCCCCGATGCTCGGTGAGTGCGACGCTGCAGGCCGGACACTCGGCCACCGTGCCACACGCCGCGCATCGCACGCTCGGCGAAAAACCGCGCCGGTTGAGGAACAGGATCGCTTGATGGCCGGTATCCAGACATTCGCCGATCGCGGAGTGGAGCGGCCCTGAGAGAAGCAGATGACCGGTCGGTCCCTTGCGGTGGCGGCGGAGATCGACGATTTCGACATCGGGCATGGTGGCGCCGGTTGCGCGCGTGGGCAGAGAAAGTAGCCGAATTCGGCCCTGGTTGGCGCGATGGTACGTCTCGACGGACGGCGTCGCGCTGCCGAGTACGCACACGGCGCCCGCGTACTGCGCCCGGAGCAAAGCCATGTCCCGTGCATGATAGCGAAAGCCCTCGTCCTGCTTGAACGAAGGGTCGTGCTCTTCGTCGACGACGATCAATCCTAGATCGGCGACCGGCGCAAACAGCGCAGAGCGTGCCCCGATCGCGACTTGCACTCCACCCTGACGGAGCGCCTGCCAGGCGTCCTCGCGTTGTCTCGCGGTGAGACCGCTATGAAGCACTGCGATGTCGTCGCCGAAGCGCGCACGGAAACGTCCGACGAGCTGCGGCGTCAGCGCGATCTCTGGCACCAGCAAGACCGCACCGCGGCCCATCTTGCGAACTTCGTCGATGGCGCGGAGGTACACTTCGGTCTTTCCCGATCCGGTGACGCCATGCAGAAGGAACGCCTCGCCGCTCCGCTCGTGGATTGCTTCGTTCACAGCGTCGATCGCGAGTTGCTGGGCCGCCGTCGGAGCGTGCGGCTCGTCGCGCGTCACCGGAGAACGAAAGAAAGGGTCACGACTCGCTTCGACCTCCTCGAACTCAACGAGACCCTTGTTGACGAGTGAGCGGACGACGGCCCGAGGGTCGCTCAGTTCGCCGCGAAGCTCCTCGAGCAAGATAGACTCTCGATTCGCGAGCCGGTCCATCAGTTTCTTCTGCCGAGCACCCAACCGAATGCCCTCGGCACCTGCGGCGGTGGAGGTGACCTTCCACGTCGTGTGATGCGCCACGCGCTGACCGGGGAGGTTTTCCGCCGCTTCGAGAAAGCCGTCGGCACGCAGTCGGCGCATCGCGCCCGAGGGCAGCGCCGGGGCCGCTGCGCGCAGAACCTCACCGAGCGGGTGCATGTAGTACTTCGCCGCTTGGTCGAGGAACCGTAGGAGCTCCGGCGTGAACACGGGCTCCGGTTCGAGGAGCCCCGCGACGGGAAGCGCGCGCGACACCCCGTCGGGAAGGCCCGTTCGGCCGCCCACGACGAAACCCGCGAGCTTGCGGCGGCTGAAGGAGACAGCAACTCGACTGCCCGGCCGCAGGGCCCCCGTCAAACCGCTGGGCACCTTGTACGTGAACACCTTTCGAAGAGGAACCGGAAGGGCCACTTCGACGTAGGGCGACACGATCGACTCCGACACAGCCTCGCCCATGGAGCGCCTACTTGCGCCCGACGAGGGACCCATCGCGGCGGAACTTCCCTCGGCGCCGGTCCGGGTCGCGCGAATAAACTGCAAACGAAAAGTCGTCCTGCTCACCCGCCGCCAAGCGATGCGCGGCGGCCATCGCGATCATCGCAGCATTGTCGGTGCACGAAACCGGAGGCGGAACGAAGAGGCGAATCCCATTGTCTTCACAGACCTCCAGCGCGCGCGCGCGTAGCCCGCGATTCGCCGCGACCCCACCCGTAATGACCAGCCGATCGAGCTCCTCCTGCTTGCAAGCAAGAATCGACTTCCTGACGAGGCTTTCGATGATGACGCCCTGAAACGAGGCACACAGGTCGGCGAGCTCCTGCTCTTCGTCTGGCACGCCATGCTGCTGGACGTGGCGGGCGAGCGCCGTCTTGAGTCCCGAGAAGCTGAAGTCGAGGATTTTTCGCGATGCCATCGGCATGGGAAAGGAAAATGCGCCCGAATCTCCGCGCGCAGCTAGGCGATCGATCACCGGCCCTCCCGGATAGCCAAGGCCGAGAAGCTTGCCTGCCTTGTCGAATGCCTCACCCGCGGCGTCATCGCGCGTTTGCGAGAGGAGCACGATGTCGTCAAAGCCTTCAACGCGGTAGAGCGCCGTGTGCCCGCCGCTCACGAGCAACCCGACATAAGGCATCGCCGGCCCATCCTGTGCCTCGTCTTTGCCGGGCCGCCGCAGATAGACCGCCAAGAGATGGCCATCCAAGTGATTCACGCCCACGAGCGGCTTGCCAATGCTCCACGCCAACGCCTTGGCAACCTGCACACCAACTAGGAGCGAGCCCACCAGGCCCGGCCCCTGCGTGACAGCGATCGCGTCGATGCCGTCGAGGCCACCTGGTGCACTCGCGAGAGCCTCGCGAATGACCGGAACAATCGCCTGCATGTGAGCGCGTGACGCAAGCTCCGGGACGATACCGCCGTACGGCCCGTGCATCGCGATTTGGCTCGCGATCACGTCCGCCAGCACTTCTCCCTTGTCGGTGACCAGCGCCGCGGCGGTTTCGTCACACGAGCTCTCGATTCCGAGCACGCGCATCAAAGCGACTCCCGGTGGAGCGCGAAGACGCCAAAGTAGTCGCACTGACCGGCGTCGATCGTGCCGCAGTCCGCGGGGTCACAAATGACCAGGCCAGGACCGGCAATCACGCGCAGCTCAATATTGCCTCCGCGGAGAAGCGACAAGAACACCATCGCATCTCGCCCCGCAAGCGGGCCAGCGTCGGGACGCGCGACGAACATGTAGTTGCGAATCCTGCCGCCACCCGGGAACTCGTAAAGCCCGAGCTGGTCGTGTGCGAGCGCTGGAATCGGAAGCAACGGGGTGTCGGTGAACGTCGGGCCGCAATCCTCGCCGCTGGTCGAAATCGTGCCTGGGTCTTCGTACTGCCGGTCCGGATCGAAGGTGAGGTCCAGCGTCACGCCAGACGGAAAGCCTCGGCGAATGAAGGAGCAGTCGATCCCGTCGGGGCAGTTGAGCGGATCATTCACGCCAGCGATTTCGCCGCGGTAGATTTCCCCGTCCGCGGTGCTGAACTCACCGAGCGCGTCGCAGCCGAACGCAGCGATCAAAACACAGATCCACCAGCAACGCCGCATGCGGCGAAGCATAGCAGAGTGCTAGATGCTGGCCCGGAGGGTTTTGCTCGCTGAAAGCCAGCGGCGATAACCAGGGGCATCGCCGGCCTGGGCAGCCAGAGAGGCCGCATCTTCATAGCGAACCTGGGCATCACGCGCGCGGCCTGCCAGTTCGTCGATCGAGCCGAGCATGCCCACCGCGCGGGCAACCAAGCTCGTGGCTCCGTTCGCCCTGCCGTCCCGCTCAACGGTGCCGAGCTCGTGGGAAGCTCCTTCGGGGTCGCCAGCAGCGGTCAGCGCGTCTGCGAGCTCGAGTCGGGTTCGCGCCAGTGTATCTGCCGACGCATCGATCTCGGAGAAGAGCTCGAGCGCGCGGCGATACGCATTGGCCGCGTGGTGCGGATTGCCTTCGATTCGACGGACGCGCCCGATCGCGACCTGCAGATGCGATTCGATCGACGGCTCGACCCCGGCGATGAGCTCGAGCGCCTGCCCGAAGTGGCGCATGGCGTCGCGAGGGCGGTCACGGCGTGCGGCGATACGCCCGAGCGACAACAACATCTTCGCCCGCTCCCCGCTCTTCGGGGCGGTCAGGTCGAGCGCCTCACGAAGGACGCCGTCCGCACCTGCCGCATCGCCCGAACGCGCGAGCGCCTCGCCAAGCTTGCGGCTGAACGCCGCGATCGCGCGATCGTAGACCGTGTCTCCGCTCTCCAAGGTTTCGCGCCGGGCGAGCTCGAGGGCGCGGCGATACTCGAGGACCGCGCCAAGGTGATCGCCGCGTGCCATCGCCGCATCGCCCGCCTTTTCGAGGACGACGAGGCTGGTCACCGGCTCAACGCCACGGAAAGCGTGTGCCGCACGAACCTCCTGCGGCGCTCGAAGCTCGCTGAACACTTCGTATGCGCGGCGGTGAAGCCCTCGGCGTGCCTCGGCAGGAATGGAGGCCGCCAGGAGATCTGCGATGAAGGGATGGACGATGCTCACCTTCGAGCCATCGAGCTGCACGAGCGAACTGCCAGCCAGCTCATCGAGCCCAAGCAATTCCTGGTTGCCCGAAACGGCGCGAAGCGCATCCAGGTCGCAGGTCCGGCCGAGCACCGCAGCTGATTGCAGCAGCCGTTGCGCGTCCACCTCCACCCGTTCGACCCTCTGCAGAATGGCGTCCGCCATCCTCGGTGGCGGCCCCTCGTCCGGAGAGACCCCAAGCGCCTCCAACTGCTCCAGGTGCAAGGGCAGGACTCTGCCGCCGACCGCCTCGGTAAGCTTGTGCAGCCCAGAAACCAACCGCAGATGGAAAGACCCCGCCAAGAAGCGCTCGGCCTCTTCGGAGTCCAGCCCGTCCAGATGGATCGCCTCGTTCGCTGGTACGCCTCGATCGTGATCGCTGGCAGTGACCAAGAGCACCGGCTCGTTGCCGAGCACACGGGCTAGCTCGATGACCGTACGCTGCGTGAGCCCGTCACAATCGGAAAGGTCATCGACGATCAACATCACCCGGCCGCTCGACGCACGACCTCGAGCACGGCGCACCGCGCAAGCCAGAGCCTCGGCCACGGCTCCCGTTCGCGACCTGCCCTCACCACCGAGCAACCCTGCGGGATTCATCACCTCGTCCACGCCCGCCCCCGCTAGCGCCGACCCGAGCTCGTCCCCGCGGCCGGCCATCCTCGCAAGCTCCGAGCCATCGACTTCGAGGAGCTCGGCCAAGATGGTTCGAATCGCGGAGTACGGAACCGGGGGCGCCGGTCGCGTGCGCACCCGCGCCGATGACCAGGTCTCCTTCGGCTGCGGCGATCTCTGCGATCTCCGTGAGGAATCGTGTCCTGCCAACACCGGGCTCGCCGAACACGTGAACCCAGTGGGCCCCCTGCGCGGCCGCGTGGCGACACTCGCGGATCAATTTCAGCTCTTCTTCGCGTCCTATGAACGCCCGCTGCGACCCGAGCGGCGGGTAGAAAGACGGCCGGAGCGAACGGTTGCTCCCAAGCGACGGCTCAGGCCCGGAAAGCCGCCCACCACACTCTCCACAGAAGTTCTGAGAGAGGGAAGAGGGCGCGCCACAGTTCGGACAAGACGTGACCGACTCGCGACGAACACGCAGAGCTTCGCCTGCGCCGCGCAGCGCAACCTGCATGTCTCGCGCAACTTGGTAGCGGTCGTTCGCGTTCTTCGCGAGGGCCTTCATCGTCACTTCCGCCAAACGATCTGGAATATTTCGATTTGGGCTCGCCACCCGCGGGTCTGGGACCGGATCATTGAGGTGTCTCAACACGACGCGCGTAGGTGTGTCGTCGATGTACGGCAGATGCCCAACCAGGAGCTCGAACAAAACGACGCCGAGTGCGTACAAGTCGCCCCGTCCGTCCACAGCGTCCCCCCGACCTTGCTCGGGAGACATGTAATCAGGCGTGCCACACACCAGCCCTGGCTTCGTGATCGAGCTTTCCTTGCCCACGATCGTCGCAAGGCCGAAATCAACGACCTTGACGAGATCGGCCCCTGACCGGAGCGGGCGCAGGATGATGTTCTCCGGCTTCAGATCGCGGTGCACAATGCCAAGCTCGTGCGCCTCACCAAGCGCGTCGAGGGTGTTGACCAGGATATCGCACACCCGCTCCACGGCGAGCGGCCCCTCTTCGTGCATGACGAGCGCTAGGTCCTTGCCGCTCAGGAACTCCATAGCGAGGTAGAGAATCCCGTCATCGGTCCGGCCGAAGTCGATGATGCTCACGCTGTTGGGGTGGTTTAGGCGGCTCGAGGCTCGCGCTTCTTGATAGAATCGCGCGACGGTCTGCTCGTCGCCGAGAAGATGGGGGTGGATGACCTTGACTGCGACCGTGCGCCCGAGCGTCGACTGCTCGGCTTTGTACACACGGCCCATGCCTCCGACGCCGACGACCTCCTGCAACAGGTAGGTGCCCCCGACGACGCGACCCACGAGCGGATCCGCGGCCCCGCCTCCCTCCAGCTCGTCGGACGAGGCACCGCAAGCGGAACAGAAGCGCGCGGCATCCTCTACCGTCGCGCCGCATTGATGGCACAAGTCCACCTCTGCAGCATATCCCACGCGGTGCCGGGCTCAAACTAGCGGCGCGCTGAACACCTGGCCGGTGCTACCGCTGCTCTTCGTCGATCCGGCGCATTGCTTCGAGCAGCAGGTGGTGTGTCGGAATCCCGATGACATCCTCGACAGACGTCGTATCCGGTTCGAGCTCGAAATCGCCCTCCATCATGCGAAGGAGCCCATAGACCGCCTCGGCCCCGCCGAGATCGCCTAAGCGCGCGTCGTGGATCGAGCCGTCCTGAAACATCAACTCTCCCTGCAGCGTCCCGCTACGCACCTTGAGACGCCCGCTCTTTCGGCCGTTCCCAAGGATCTGAATCACGTCAGGAAGCGACATCTCTTGCAGCGAGCCGGACACCCCACGCCCGCCAGGCTTCTTGGTGCGGCTGTCCGCGATGACTCGGCTCGCCTTCGCGACGACAACTGCGGCAGACGCCGGCTTCACGACGTAGTCCGCCGCCCCGAGCTCGAGCCCACGGTTGACGGAAGACTGCGCTCGCTCCGACGTGACAAACATCAACGGCACCTGCGCGTGCGCGCTTTCGCGCATGCGACGCAACAGCTCGAAACCCTGACCGTCGGACAAGTGCACCTCGCTCACAACCACGTCGTACTTCTCCGCATCCAGGCGTTGAAGCGCGCGGTCGATCGAACGCTCGATCGTGACCTCGTAGCCTTGCCCAGTGAACTGCATCTCGAGCACGGCCGTCTCCTCCGGGTCCGGGTCGACGATGAGCGCGCGATTCCGCGCGGAGAGCATCTGGGACTTCATCCCATCGTCGAGAACGATGTGTCGCACCCAGTCGACCACAGCAGGATCAAAGGTCGTTCCCTTGTGAGGATCCAGCGCGTCGCAGGCTTCCTCGGCAGGAACGCGACGCCCGAGGGCATTGGCCTTGCTCTGAGTGAGGTCGATGTAGCTCTCGACCACGGCGAGGACACGAGCGCCCAGCGGGATATCCTTGCCGCTCAAACGCTCGGGAAACCCTCTTCCATCGAAGCGCTCGTATCGGTGGCGAAGGGCATCGACAGCGATTGTCGGCAGAGACACTGACTCGAGAAGGCGGGTGGGTGCCGTATAAACGCGGCGCGCAACCTCGCGCTTGGCCTCGTCGAGCGCCACATCGAAGGGCGTAACGTGCGAACCGGCTGAAACGCCGACGTCGTGCAGATAGGCAGCGATGAGGATGCCCTGAACTTGAGGCTTGGTGAGTCGAATCCGCTCGCCAACCTGTTGGCAGATGCGGGCCACGCGCATGGAGTGCCCGCCGCGGTCCTGATTGAGTTGCTCGATCAGCGTTACGAGCACGCTCAGTGTTTCGAGGTAGACCTCGGGGTCGACGGCGAGATCGTTGCCCTCCGCCGGCGCCGAGAGTTGCTCGATGAGTGTCTGACCCGCGGTAACCCTCGACTGTGTCTGTGGCGGCGGCTCTGCGGGCTCGGGCGCCAGCGATTGATCATTCGCCGGCTCCTCCATCTCGATCGATTCAGCCCTCGCGCGCTGGAGGAGAAGACCGTCCTTCTCCTCGAAGACCTGGCCCCAGCCCGGAACGGCATCCGACTCACGCGACGTTTGTACCTGCCGCGACGAGGCGCCGCTGAGCAACATCTCGAACGGACGGTTGTCCTGGTCGTAGTGTTTTGCAATCGCCGCCCGAATAGCAGCCTCACGGGCGACGTAGACCTTCACGTCTCGCGCGCCCGTCGCGAACTGCATCTGCTGGCGCACATCCTCGTCGGTGACATCTGCGGCGACCACCGACAAGGTCCGGCTCCGATTGTCATAGAGAATCGGAAACGCGGTGAGCCGCTTGGCGAGCTTGCGCGGCACTTTCTTCAGGAGCGCCGGGTCGACCCCCGCCTTCGCGAGCCGGTCGGAACCCACAAAACGGGTTCGGTAGAGGCCAGCGATGTACTTCAACAGCTCGCCCTCGCTCATCAGCCCGAGCTGGAGGATCGCCTCCTCGGCCGTCGACTGCGTCCTCTGGGCGTGCATCAGCACCTCGTCATAGAGGCTCGGAGACACCTGTCCCTCGGCGACGAGGCGATCCAAAATCGCTACGCCACGGGTTCGTGCAGACTGTTCTTGTGAAGCCCCCCGACTCACCCCTACAGTCTAATGAACGAAATCGTGGCCGGCCCGCTTCGAGGGCGAAAAGTCGAAATAGACAAGAAAGCCCCGCCTGCTAGAGTCTGCACCTGTGAGGCGGCGGCTGGGAACCTGGGCCTTTTTGAGCCTGACAGCGATGGGTTGTGCCACGACTGGTGCGCTTCAAGGGGGAGTTTACCAAGGCGAGCAGACCGCCTATCGAATCGGCCTCGTCGGCTCGGACTGGACGCCTGTCACGGTCAACCAGCAGAACGACCTGGCCTGGCACAACGAAGCCAAGGGCGCGGTCATGCACGCCGACTCCGATTGTGACCCGGGCCTCGACATCCCGCTGACCGCCCTCCGCAGTCACCTGATGATCGGCTTCACCGAGCGCGAGGTGATCGCAGAGGAGGTCATCCCGATGGATGGCCGCGAGGCCCTCCGGACACACTTCACGGCCAAGCTCGACGGCGTGCCCCGCGACATCCTGCTGCAGATCCTGAAGAAGGACGACTGCGTCTACGACTTTGGTTTGATTACGCCAGCCGGGCCAAGCTTCGACGAGGCCCTGGTCGACTTCGACCGCATGCTCGCGGACTTCACCACCATGACGGATCCGACGTGACCTCCGCAGCGCCATCCACGCGTCCTCGCAATCTCGTGACTTGGGCGGATCTTCAGATCCGGCGTCTTCGATCGTTCGTCGAGGAGGTGGGCGACGTCACCCTTCTCGCCGGCCGCACGTTTCGCACGATGTTCACGACGCGCTTCGATACCACCGAGTTCATCTATCAGCTGGAGCAACTCGGCGTGCGAAGCCTGGCGATCGCGGCCGCAACCGCCATCTTCGTCGGCATCGTCATGACCATTCAGTTTGCGATATCCATGGAAGCATTCGGCGCCAAAGACACGCTCGGACGCGTCATCGCAGTTTCCGAAGCACGCGAGCTCGCCCCCTCGCTGACGGCCCTGGTCGTCGGCAGCCGAATCGCGGCGGGGATTGCGGCTGAGCTCGGCTCAATGACCGTCACGGAACAAGTCGATGCGATCCGAGCCCTGGGCGCCGACCCGATCCGCAAGCTCGTCGTGCCGCGCCTCGTCGCGTGCATCATCATCATGCCTTTGATCACCTGCATCGCGTTCACTCTCGGAATGGCCAGCTCCATGCTCGTCGCCGCACTGTCCTACGGGATTCCGATGGAGTTCTTTATCTCGACAGCACTCGACTCTCTACAACTCAACGATTTCGTGAGCGGTGTCTCGAAGACCCCATTTTTCGGATTCTTGATCGCCCTGCTCGGGTGCTACTTCGGCCTGCAGACCCGAGGCGGAACCGAGGGGGTCGGCCGGTCGACCACACGGGCCGTGGTGGTGGTCTCGATCAGCATTTTGATGGCCGACGCGCTCCTTACGCAGATTTTCGTGAGCTTCGGCACCCTCTAGACGAAATCAGATCCAAACGGGGGTGTCGAGCGTCCCACACAGCATGGTTCGCTGGCTGTTGGTGTGGGTGCTCTTCGGCGCCGTGGGATGTTCGTACGGGGCACCGGAACCGGTTCGCTCGATGGGCTACGACCTGAGTCCTTCGTTGATGAACGCACCGGACCTCGACGTGTCGCGGCTCGCCAAAACGGACGACTGCGCCGATTGCCACGCAGACGTCGCCTCGCACTGGATGCACAGCACTCACGCGTATGCCTCGTTCGACAACCCGTGGTACCGAGTCAGCATCGACCAGTTCCGAGCCAGCCGCGGCAGGGAAGAGAGTCGATTCTGCGGTGGCTGTCACGACCCGCTTCTGCTGATATCGGGAGGCCTCGATGAGGACGTGAAGCCGGACAACGATCTCGCGTACGCGGGCATCACCTGCCTCGTGTGCCACAGCGTCGAGTCGACGCGCCCCGACGGCAACGCGAGCTTCACGCTCACGGGCGCGCCGGTCCTGCTCCCCGACCCTGCGAGCCCCGAGGAGATCGAAGCTCACCGGGATCGCCTCACGATGCCACCCCTTCGAACCGCGGCGCTATGCGGGTCTTGTCATCGGTCTTTCTCTGGCGCCGCCATCGGAAACGAGAATCACTTGCCTGGCATCGACGATCTGGGCGATTGGGCCTTCTCGGCGTTTGCAGGCGCTGTGCAAGACCGCCTCATATCGGTTGAAGAGAGATCCTGTCAGGGCTGCCACATGCGCAGCATGGCGGCCTCCGATGCCGAAATGGCCGGCGCGAGCGACGGAACCGTGAGCAGTCACCGGTGGGCCGCGTCTCACACCGCGATGGCGGCGCTGTTGCCCGACCCCAAGCATGCCCAGCAGGCCCGTGACGAGCTCGAAGGAGCCGTGATCGTCGACTTCGGCACAGTGCGCGTGGGTGAACGCCGCTTCGTACTGCCCAAAGACTCGCTACTGCGGGGCGGCGAACGGTTGGTCTTTGATGTTCTGCTTGAAAACCAGGCGACCGGGCACCGATTCCCCGGTGGGGTCCGCGACATGCACGACGTGTGGGTCGAGGTGGAGGTCCGCGACTCGGCCGGCAAGTTGCTAGGCGTGTCGCGCCCAAACGCCGACGGAAACGACGATGTGTTCGTGTTGCGCGCCACGGTCCTCGACGCCGCCGCCGAACCCGAGCTCTTGCACCAGGTCCATCGCTTTTTCGCGCCGGCGTTCGACCGGACGCTCCCCGCCCACGACGCGCAAGCGGTTCGCTACTCCATGGTGCTCCCGCGTAGGCTCGAGCTCCCACTCCGCGCAGAGGCGCGCCTGCTTCACCGCAAACACAGCCTGGAATTTCAGGCGTTGGCGTGCGAAGCAAGCCGCACCGAGCGAGGTATGGGCTTCGCGCTCGGTGCTGAGGGACACGGCAAGGTAGCGCTCGATCCGTGTGTAGAGCAACCGGTGACCACCATCGGGGCCGCTACGGTGTGGATGGGGCGCGGGGCGTCCGAGCGCGACGCAACCGGAGGCGCCGCTCGGCCGGCCGTCGAGCGACTCCTCACACAGGCCCTTGGGCTCCTTCACTCCAAGCAGGAGCATGTCCACGTCGCCAAGCCAAGCATCGATCGCGCCCTTCGCTTGGCCCGCAAGGCCGAATCACCTCTCTTGGAGGCGCGTGCGCTGGTGTTGCGCGCACGTCTGTCGTCACTTCAGGCGCGACCGAATGAAGCCGTTGCCTTTGCCCGACGGGCCGAAGCCCTCGTCGGACCGAACCCGGTGCTCGATCGGGTGCGGGGCGACGCGTACGCGCGCGTGTGGCAATGGAAGAAGGCCGCCGAGGCGTACCAACGGGTCGTCGCTGCCTCGCCGGTCGACTCGCACGCTTGGCGAGACCTTGCGCGAGCGTACGGCAGTCTTTCCGATAACCAGAACGCCCTGTCCGCAGCCGACACGGGCCTCCGCCTGAGCCCGCGCGACGAGAGTTTGTTGAGGAGCCGGGCCCTGGCGCTCGAGAGCCTGGGGCGGCCGGAAGCCGCGCGCGCGAGAGAGAGATGGCTTGCGCATAGGGCTCCCGACGCACGGCCGCGACTCCTCGCGGCTTGTGAGAAGGAACACCAGAGGTGCCGCCGGGACAGACAACCGATACCGCACTACACCCTCTTACCTCCCCGAAAAGCGATTCACGCGAGCGTCGATCCCAGATAAGATGTTCGCAATGGCGAAACGGCATCAGAAGAAGAGCTCCAGCACGAAGAAGCGCGAGAAGAGCGGTCACGGCCCTTCCCGCAGCACGGTTGGCGGCGGACAGACGACGGGCGTAATGGGCAACATGATTGGCGGGTTCCGCCGGGCAGTTGGCTCGGAGAGCTCGAAAGACACCAACGGCGGGGGCCTTCTTTGGACCGCTGTGCTCGTCACGGCCGCCATCGCTGTCGTTGCTTGGAACTTCTCGCGCTAGTCGCGGATCGCCCGCCAGCGCAGCCAGTGGTCGGCAAGCACTAGCGCGACCATCGCTTCGCCCATCGGAATGAACCGCGGGAGCAAGCAAGGGTCGTGACGGCCTGTCGTCCGGATCGTGGTTGCGTCGCCACTCGCCGTGACGGTGTCTTGGCTGCGCGGGAGGCTGCTGGTCGGCTTCACTGCGGCGCGCAGCACGATGGGCATCCCGCTCGAGATCCCGCCCAGCATGCCACCGTGGCGATTGGAACGCGTGCGGATCGTCCCGCCTGCGTCGGTCTCGAACGCGTCATTGTTCTCGCTGCCACGCGCAGTGGCGACTGCAAAGCCCGCCCCATACTCGACACCCAACACAGCAGGAAGGCTGAACAGAGCTTTGCCGAGATCGGCCTTGAGCTTGTCGAAGACCGGCTCACCCAAGCCAGCAGGCACGTTGCGCGCGACGATTTCCGCAATGCCACCGATCGAGTCCTGGTCCTTTCGCATCTTCTCGATGAGGGTGACCATCCGCGCCGCAGCGGCCGGATCGGGGCACCGAACGATGTTAGGCTCGCCGTCCGGAAGCGTTTCAACCTGCTGCAGGCTAACCGACGGGGGAATGGTCGCTTCGATATCCCCGACCTGTGTCACGTAGCCGAGCACCTCTCCGCCGAACGCGTGTGAAAGAAGCTTTTTGGCGACTGCACCCGCCGCGACGCGCGCCACGGTTTCACGGGCGCTACTTCGCCCGCCACCGCGGTAGTCGCGCCGGCCGAACTTCGCATCGAATGTGTAGTCGGCGTGCCCAGGGCGGTACACCTCCTTGATGTTGCTGTAGTCGCGCGACCGCTGATCCTCGTTGCGGACGATGATCGCAATAGGCGTCCCGGTCGTCTGCCCTTCGAACACGCCGGACAGAATCTCGGGCGCGTCGGGCTCTTTTCGCTGCGTGACGATCTTGCTCTGCCCCGGGCGTCGGCGATCGAGATCCGGAATGATGTCTTCCTCCGAGAGGGGAAGGCCCGGAGGACACCCGTCGATGATCACCACGTTGGCCGGACCGTGGCTTTCGCCCGCAGTGGTCACGCGGAAGGCTTGGCCGAACGTACTACCAGGCATGAGAGCTCACTTCTGAGAGCCTGAGTGCCGGCCGATCGCGCGCCCGACGAAGAACGGCCCCATTTGTTGGATGTACTGCGAGGTCTGCACCGTGCCGCGCATCGACTGCACGACGTGCGAAAGCGGATGGAGCTCCGCGCCGACCAATCCGATCAGGAACTCGTTGTCATTGGCGTCGAGGCCATGGCAGGCGAGCCGCACGTCGTGCGCGAGGTCCTGCTCGCCGTACGCGCGCCCGATGGTAGCGTGCTCACGGAGGATGGCTCCCTTCTCTCTTCCCTCGAGCTGCTCGAACGCACCCGTACGCCGAAGCGGATACCAGACCGCCCAGTTCCAGTCGGGATTCAACACCGTTTGCCTCGGACGGTCGAGGAGCCAGAATTCGAGATCCTGCTCGTACCCGCTGCTGTACGTCCGGCCGACCATCGTCAGCTCGGGACGCAGCGTCCAGTCACGCAAAGGCGCCGCCTCGAACAGCGGGCGAACCGAGTCCACGAAGAGCGCCGGGTCCTCGCCGAAGGTCAAGAGAGCCACGCCACGTGGATCGTTGGCGTCCGCATAGACGACCGCCGAGATGTCCGCTTCCTTCAGCGCCGAGAGCAGAGCTTCCTGGTTGGCAGCAACCGAGGCCCTGGTGGGAACCTGAAAAGCCAGCAACTGCATGAACAGCCGGCGATCCATCAGCTGCGGCTCCCCGTCCTTGAGGGCGCCCCGCTCACGGGTGTCGATTGTTGGCAAACCCTCCGGCTCGCCGCCGCGATGTCCTGGCGAATGACCCATGGGGGCACTCATAGCGCTTTTGTGGCCCTTCTGCACAGTGTAGGCTCGCCGGGCACTTCATGATGCGCGCGTTCAAGATCCTGGCAGCGATCCTCATCCTGGGGGTCGTTGCCCTCGTCGCAGCGGGTTACTCGGCAAACGACCCGCGGCCCGAAGGCCAGCCTGGGCCTGAAGCCGACGCGCTCGCGCGATCGATGGAGGCCGCGGTGCACAAGGGTGCGTGGGACAAGACCGGCGCGGTTCGCTGGTCGTTCTTCGACCAACACCACTACGTCTGGGACCGGGACCGTGACTTGGTGGAGCTCCAATGGGGCGGCTCGCGGGCCCTCTTCCGCACCGGAGATCGAACCGGCCGCGTTTGGAGCAGAGGCGCCGAGCAACTGGGCGCCGACGCTGAAGAGGCCCTGCGCGCCGCCTACGCGTACTGGATCAACGACTCGTTCTGGCTCAACCCAGTCGTGAAGTTCTTCGAGCCGGGCGTCGAGCGTTCGCTGGTGAAGCTCGACGACGGCCGCAACGCCCTTCTAGTCAGCTACACCTCGGGCGGCGTGACGCCGGGCGACGCGTATCTATGGATCCCAGGCCCGGATGGCATGCCCGCCAGCTGGCGAATGTGGGTCCAGATCATCCCGATCGGTGGCATCGAGACCACCTGGGAAGGATGGGTCGAGCTCGCCACCGGTGCGAAGGTGTCCACTCAGCACGAAGGCTGGAGCCGACTGATGACATTCATCACCAACGTCGAAGGCGCCGAGACCTTGGACGCGCTCGACATCGAGCCGGGACTGTTCGAACCGCTGTTTCAAGACTGAGCGCGACGCGTGACGCCGAACACGCCGACGACGACGAGGAGCGCGCCGATGATACTGATCGCGTTGGGGAACTCGCCGAACAGAAGGACGCCCCAGGCGTAGGCAAGGACGATTTGGAGATACGTGACCGACGAGGCGCGGCCTGCGGTTTCGAGCTTGAAGCCCTTGGTGATCTGGATTTGGCCAAGCTGCGCGGCGACTCCGATGCCCAGCAGGAGCAGCCACTCGAAACCTTGGGGGAGGACGAGTCCCTCGGCAGCCAAGATCGGCAAAGACGCGGGCCCGGTGACCAGCGGGAAATAGAAGACGACCACCATGTGGTGCTCGGTGGAACCGAGGCGGCGAATGACGACATACGCAATCGCCGAGAAGATCGCGCCCACCACGCCGACGCTGACCGCGACCTGATCGAGTGGCGTGCCCCGCGCGAAGAGGAACGTCGGCTGCGCGACGAGAACGACGCCCGCCATGCTGCAAACTGTCGCGACCAGATCGACCGTGCGTAGCCGCTCCTTGAGCGCGAACACGGCGATCAGCGCAGCGAGCATTGGGTTGCAGAACTGAATGACGGTGGCATCCGCAAGCGGCAGGTGCGCGATCGCGTAGAAGTAGCAACTCAGCCCCATGAAACCTGCAAACCCGCGGACTAGGAGCAGCTTCTTGTTGTTGCCCCAGGGATGGATGCCAAGGCGCCTGATCACCCACCAGCTCATGACGAGCGTGACGACCACGCGCGCGAGCACCAGCTCCATCGTTGGCAGTCGTTCGCTCGCCAGCTTCGCGAACACGCTCATCGCACTGAAAAACAGGGTCCCGACCAACATGTGGCGAATACCGGGCGTGAGACGATGCCAGAGTGGGAAGAGGGTCGGCACGCCGCGCGTTCTGTCTGCAAATGCGCCAGACGCAACCTGGTGATAGGAGGATCGCATGAGAACGCTGACGAGAAGCTTCGCGCAGGGGCTGTTGGTCCTTGCACCGGTCGCCATCACTGCTTGGATCGTGTGGGTTACGGTCACCACGCTCGATCGCTGGCTCGACACGCGGGTACCGGGGCTCGGTATCTTAATCGCTGCCGCCGGGATTGCGCTGATCGGCTACCTCACCGGCAACGTCATTGGCAACAAGCTCGTGTCGTGGCTGGAAGCGGGCCTACAACGCGTGCCGCTGATCCGGATTCTCTACAACTCGCTGAGGGATCTGCTCGGCGCGTTCGTCGGACAGAAGCGCAAGTTCGACAAGCCCGTCGCAGTAGAGTTCAACGATCACGGCCTCAAGGTGCTCGGCTTCCTCACCAGCGAGCGCTTCGACGACCCCCATCTCGCGGGTCACGTCTCGGTGTATCTGCCAGAGTCGTACAACTTCGCGGGCAATCTGATCGTGGTGCCGAAGGAGCGCGTGCATCCGCTCGACGCTGACGGCGTAGAGTTCATGGCCTTCATCATGTCGGGAGGCGTGACGGACATGAGCGCGGCGCGGACGGTGGTTGATGGCCCGACGCCGTAGGCACTGGCCTCGAAGTGAATCAAGACCTCTGGATAGTTCGCGATGTCGTCTGTGTTCACCCCCTCCTTGCAGAGGTCGTGACGTTCAAGGGTCGGTCCAATCCGGGTTCCATCGGGCGACCATGCGGGCTCCACGTCGGTCGCCGGATTGTCGGTGATATTGACGACCGACGAGCCGTCCGCCTTCATGACAAAGATCTCGAAATCGCCATCACGATTCGACTCGGTGGCGATCCGCCCCTCGCCCGGAAGCGAGTAAGTTCACTGCGGCAAGCCAGGATGGATACCTCCTTTGCTGAAGCGCGAGCTGCGAGACTAACCTTTGGTGCACTTCCTGACTACGACGATGGGGCCGAGCCCTGTGGGCGACGCGCAGCATCGCCTCTACGGGGTGGCGTCGTCCAATGATCCCGCTATCTTTCCCGCATGTCAGCAGTAGTTTTCGAATCCCCCCACGACCTCAAAGGCGCCGTCGGAAAGCACCTCGGCTACAGCGAGTGGCTCACCATGGAGCAAGACCGGGTAAACCAGTTTGCCGATGCGACCGAGGACCACCAGTGGATTCATGTCGACGTGGAGCGCGCCAAAACGGGGCCTTTTGGCGCGACGATTGCGCATGGCTACCTGACACTGTCGCTGGTGAGCTGCTTCCTCCCTCAGATCATGGAGGTGCGTGGCTTCGAGATGGCGGTGAACTACGGCATGAACAAAGTTCGCTTCCCTGCGCCAGTGAAGGTCGGCTCCCGCATCCGCGGCGGCGCGGAAGTCGTATCGGTCGAAGAGTCGAAGGGCGGCATCCTCTCGGCCGTCCGCGTGACCGTGGAGATCGAAGGGGAAGAACGCCCCGCCTGTATCACCGAAACGCTGAGCCTCTACTTCCCGAAGAAGTAACGCGCAGGTTAGGTAGCCGCGGTCTTCGCGGGCTCACCTACCAATGAGAACGAATCCGCGTACGTGCGCAACAAGTCGAGCGCCCGATCCATGTCCTCGTACGTATGCCCGCGCGTGACGTTGAGGCGAAGCCGCTCCTGGCCCTCTTTCACGGCCGGATACATGATCGGAACCATCAAGACGCCGTGCTCCAACAAGGCCACATGAGTGAACATCGCCTTCGTCTCGTCGCGAATCATGATCGGCATGATGTGAGAGTTGCTGTCGCCGAGGTCGAAGCCGAGGTCGGTGAGGCCCTTGCGCATGTAGGCCGACTTCTCGTGGAGCTCGTTGACCAATGCCTCGCCATCGGCCTCTAGCATGTCGAGGATCGTGCTGGCCGCGGCCACGACCGGCACCGGCAAGGAGGCGCTGAACAAGAAACAGCGCGCGTTGTGCTTGATGAAATCGACTACGTCGGACTCTCCGAGGAGGATTCCGCCGATGCCACCGAACGTCTTGGAGAACGTGCTGATGACGACCGGGACCTTGCCTTCCAAGCCGTACTTCTCGACGATGCCTCGGCCGCCCTTGCCCAGAGTGCCCGTGCCGTGAGCGTCGTCACACACGATGGAGACGTTCTCGTGTTGAGCGCAGACGTCGATAAACTCCTCGATCTTCGCCTCATCGCCGTCGAGCGAATAGATGCCTTCGATCATCACCAAGGCGTTCTTCCGATCGCGCTTCTTCAGCACCCGATCGAGCGCTTTGGCGCTGTTGTGATTGAAGAAACGAACCTCGGGCGCTCGCATCGGCGTCCCGGCGGCCAGGAACGTGCCATCGAGAACGCAGGCGTGGCTCAAGTTGTCGAGGATGATCGTCGTGTCTTTGTCGGCTAGCGACTGAATCGTACCCACCATCGCTTGATAGCCGGTCGTGAAGATCAGAGATTTCTCGTAGCCGAACCAGTCGGCCAGCCGCTCCTCGAGCTCAACGTGCAAGGTCGCGGTCGCCTGAACGCGCGACGAGCTCAGCCCGCAGGCAAACTGGTCTACCGCTGCTTTGACCGCCTCTTTGACCTTCGGATGGTTGGTCAGGCCGAGGTAGTCATTCGAGCTGAAGTTGACGATGGGCTTGCCGCCGATCGTCGTGTGGAGCCCGCCCGACTCGAATGTTCGGAAATAGGGGTAGATCTGCTTGGCCTGGGCGTCCCGCACCCGCGCCAGCTCTGCGTGCGCCTTTTCTGAAATCCAGCTCATCTCGAGGGCCCTAAGGTACCGTAATTTCAGGTCCATACCACATTCGAAACAGGCCAATTGGCCGGTTTTCAAATGCTTGACGCTGATCGTGAACGCAAGCATATACGGGCGGCATGTCGAATACGCTGAAAGACGAGCTGAGGCAGATCATCACCGAGGTGACGGAAGTCGAGGAGATTCCCGAGGATACCCCGTTCGCGGACCTGGGAATCGACAGCATGATGGCGATCGAGATCGTCGCAGACGTCGAGAAGAACTACGACGTCACGATCTCCGAAGAAGAGCTGGGCGAGCTGACCAACCTCAAGGCCGTCTACGACAAAGTCCAAGCGAAGCTAGCCCAGGCAGGCTAACGAGCCCCAGCGCTACTTTGCGCGACCGAAAATCTTCGAGCCGGGTGGCACGGACTGGGTGAGCCAGACGTTGCCCCCGATGACCGACCCCTTGCCGATGACCGTGTCGCCACCGTGAATCGACGCGCCGGCGTAGATCGTGACGTCGTCCTCAATTGTGGGATGTCGCTTGCGACCCCGACGGTCGTCGACGTCGTCGCGCGACACGCTCAGGGCGCCCAGGGTGACGCCCTGGTACAGCTTCACATTGCGGCCGATGACGGCCGTGGCGCCGATGACCACCCCAGTCCCGTGATCGATGAAGAAGCGTTCGTCGATCTGGGCGCCAGGGTTGATGTCGATGCCAGACTTGCTGTGCGCATGCTCGGTGAAGATGCGCGGAATCATGGGGACGTCAGCCAGCTGGAGCTCATGGGCGACTCGATAGGCCGTGATGGCCTGCACGCTCGGATAACTGAAGACAACCTCCTCGATGCTCGAAGCGGCTGGGTCTCCATCATACGCGGCACGGACGTCGGTACTGAGAACGCGCCGAATCTCAGGAAGCTTCTGGAGCAGCCGCAGCACGACATCTTCACTCCAACCCTCGGGCTTCTTCTCGGCGAGCTTGCCCATTCGCTCTTGATAGCGAACCGCCCGATCGATCTGTTCGACCAAAATGTCCTGGGCAGGATAGAGGTGCTCGCTAATCGCATAGCGAAGGTTGGTCCGATTGAGAGCGCGAGTGCTGTAGAAGCCCATGTAGAGCACGGGCATGAGGTGATTGAATGCAGTGGTGACCGCGCGTTTGTTTGGAAGAGCTGCGCTGTCGAGGTTGTTGATCTCGGCGTCAGTGTCGTAGGACGCAGCGATGACGTCGATCACGTCTTCGAGGTCCTGATGGCGCTTGGGTTCTCTTCCGCTCATGGGTGCTTTATGTGTAGCATGGGCAGCACGTCAACTGCGAAAACCGGGGTCAGGCGCTGAGCCAGCCGCGCTCCCGATACCATGTGACGGCGTCGCTGAGCGATTCTTGGAGCGGGCGAATCGTATAGCCCAGTTCTCGGCGTGCTTTGTCGTGTGAAACCACCTCGTTGGACACAGCCGCGCGAAGCATATCCGCTGTGATGAACGGCTCCTTCTTGGTCACCGCGCTCCCCGCCAGAGCAAATGGAAGCACGACCCAGCCGACCCACAGAGGCAGCGCCCGTGTCGGCACTTTCGCGCCCGTGAGCTCGCCGTAGAGGGTAACCATTTCCATGACTGGAATGACGTCACCGGTGAGGAAGTAACGCTCGCCAACCCTGCCCTTCTCGGCAGCGGCGATCATACCGTCGGCCACGTCACGAACGTCCACGTAGTCGCTCAACATCTCGAGCAACACCGGGACGCGCCCGAAGTACACGTCGATCAACACAGCACCGACAATCGAAGGCTCGTAGTCGTGAGGGCCGATCATCGATCCCGGGTTTACGATCACGGCGTTGAGACCACGCTCGCAGGCATCTAGAACGATGGTTTCGCCAATCGCTTTGGAACGATGGTATTCGCACTTCTCGTCGAGCGCGAGCGGCTTGTCCTCGGTCAAAGGTTGATCGAGGGGCTCACGCACGAGCGCGTGATGGGAGCTGGTGTGTACCAACCGCAAGCCACGGGAAAGACACGCATCGACGACCTTCCGGGTTCCCTCGACGTTGAGCGAGAACATCATCGGGTCTTTCTTGGGGCTGAGGTCGATCTTGGCAGCCAGGTGATACACGACGTCCACCCCGTCCGTCGCCCGGCTGACGTCCCCGGCGTCGAGCACTGAGCCCGACATGAACTCGATATCGAGGCCGGCGAGAGACTCCGGCAAAGTTCCAGGCTCCAACACGCGCACCTTCTGGCCGTTCTCGACGAGTCGCCGCACGAGAACATTGCCTAGACGGCCGCCACCACCAGTGACGAGGGCTAACACGCGGAGCAGTGAAACACGGTTGGACTAGGTCCTCAAGCCGGCGTGTTCTTGTCGAAAACCCGGCCGATCAGGTCTTTGGCTTCGCTTTGAATCGACGCTAGGTGCTCGCGGCCCACGAAGCTCTCCGCATAGATCTTGTACACGTCTTCGGTGCCGGAAGGTCGAGCGGCAAACCAGCCGTTCTCTGTGGTGACCTTGAGCCCCCCGATCGGTGCGTTGTTGTCGGGTGCTTTGGTGAGCACTTGCTGGATCGGCTCGCCGGCGAGATCCGACGCATCGAGGTCCGACTCGCTCATCTCCTTGAGGGCGGCCTTCTGCTCCGGGGTCGCGGGTGCGTCGATGCGCTCGTAGACCGGCGCACCGAACTGTCGGGTGAGGCTCTGGTAGCACTCGCCGGGATCTCGACCGGTGGTCGCGGTGATCTCGGCCGCGAGAAGGTTGAGGAGGATGCCATCTTTGTCGGTCGTCCAAACGCTTCCGTCTTTTCGCAGAAAGGAAGCGCCCGCGCTCTCCTCCCCGCCAAACCCGTAGGAGCCGTCGATCAGCCCCTGCACGAACCACTTGAAGCCTACGGGCACCCCGGCGAGCCGCCGGCCAAGGTCTTTGGCGACGCGGTCGATCAGAGCGCTGCTCACGAGCGTCTTGCCAACGGCGGCGCGTTCGTCCCAGTCACGCTCGGTGAACAGGTAGCTGATCGCGACGCTGAGATAGTGGTTCGGGTTGAGAAGCCCCCAGCTGCTCGTGACGATGCCGTGGCGATCGAAGTCCGTGTCGTTGGCGAACGCGATGTCGTATTGGTCTCGGAGATCGACGAGGCGGGCCATCGCGTAGGGAGAGGAACAATCCATTCGGATCTTCCCGTCGCGGTCGAGCGTCATGAACGAAAATGTAGGGTCTACGACCTCGTTGACGATGTCGATCCGCAGCCCGTAGCGATCCGCGATGCGAGGCCAGTACTTGATGCCGGCTCCGCCCATCGGGTCCACGCCGATTCGAAGGCCCGCGTTCGAAATCGCCCGCATGTCGAGAGCGGTGTCGAGCCCTTCGACGTAGGGCGTGATGAAATCGTGAATGTGGGTCGTCTCGGCGCAAACGGCCGCGTCGTACGTAATGCGCCGGACGTCTTTGAGGCGGGAGGCCAGCAGCTGATTCGCGCGGCGCTCGATCCACGAAGTGACTTCCGTGTCGGCAGGCCCCCCGTTGGGCGGGTTGTATTTGAAGCCCCCGTCCTCGGGTGGATTGTGCGACGGCGTCACCACAATGCCGTCGGCGTCACTCGCGTTGTTCCGGTTGTGCTCGAGAATGGCAAACGAGACGGCCGGGGTCGGCGTGAAATGACCCTCAGGCGCAATGCAGGTGTCGACGCCGTTGGCGGCTAGAACCTCGAGCGCGGTCCGGGCCGCAGGTTCGGAGAGCGCGTGCGTATCGACGCCAACGTAGAGGGGGCCGTCGATCCCTTCGGCCACGCGGTAGTCGCAGATCGCCTGCGTCGTCGCGAGGATGTGTTCCTCGTTGAAACTGAAGCGCAACGACGAGCCTCGGTGGCCGGAGGTGCCAAAGCTCACTCGGTGACTTGCCTCGTTGGGATCAGGCTTGCCGTCGTAGTACGCGGCGATGAGCTTGGTGACGTCGACGAGGACGTCCGACGGCGCAGGCTGACCGGCGAGCGGATGCACGTTCATCACCCGATCTGTAGCAGCCAACCGCGGGAGAGCTAGTTCCCGCCCATTTGCTCGGACAGGTATCGCTCTTTGCCCACCGTCTCGACGAGGTAGAGCTGCGCTTCGAGCCAATCGATGCCCTCTTCCTCCTGCTGGAGGATCGCCTCGAGGATCTCGCGGGTGCCGTTATCGCCCTTGTCCCGACACAGAGCAATGCCGCCGTTCAGCCGCTTGACGGCGTCGTACTCGACCTCGAGGTCGAGGCGATGCTGCTCCACCGCGTCTTCGCCGACCTTGACGGGGAAGTAGCGCTGCATGTTGGGCACGCCCTCCAGGAAGAGAATACGCGCGATGATCGTGTCGGCGTGCTTCATCTCCTCCATCGACTCCCCGCGCTTCTTCGCGGCGAGCTTGTTGAATCCCCAGTCCTCACACATCCTCGAATGAATGATGTACTGGTTGATGGCGGTAAGCTCCGAGGTGAGGACCTCGTTCAGCACGGTGATGACTTCTTCGTTGCCCTTCATGAATCTCCTTAACGCGAGCATAGAGACCACCGACGCGCACGGCAATCCACGAAGTGTGAACTTGAAATGCGTTATCAGTTACGTCGTCAGCGCTGGGCGCCGGTCGACTCGCCCGTGCTCTGCGCGTCGTGGTGCAAGTCGATCAAGCGGTCGATGGCCGGCCGGCAGCCGCCGCACGAACCGCCCGCACCGCAAGCCTCGCGGACGTCGTTCCCGCTACGCGCGCCGTCGTTGACGCATCGGCGAATCGTGCGGTCGTTGACTGCGTGGCAGTGGCAAACGAGCATGCCCTCTTTATAGCTGCCAGAAGTTGCAAATCAAATTCAATAAACAGACACCAAAAAACCCTATGATTTCAGCTTGGAGACCTACTCGGCGGCGTCTGGGGCTGTCTCGGCCGGCCCCAGGTGCGGTGTATGACCGCCTTCGGAATGGCCCGGCTCGAGCGGAGAGAGCCCTGCTTCGCGGAGCAACTCGAGGTCCGCATCGTGGTCCGGGTTCCCGGTCGTGAGGAGCTTATCGCCAAAGAACACGCTATTCGCGCCCCCCATGATGCAAAGCAGCTGCGCTTCGCGGCTCAGCGACGAACGCCCTGCCGAAAGCCGTACCCGCGCGCCGGGCATCATGATGCGGGCGGTGGCGCACATGCGAACGAGCTCGAGCGAGTCGACAGGCTTCTGATCATCGAGGGGGGTGCCGGCCACCGCCACCAGCGCGTTGACTGGCACGCTCTCGGGTTGCGGCGAAAGGTTCGCGAGCGTCACGAGCATGCCCATGCGATCGTCGATGCTCTCTCCCATCCCGATGATGCCCCCGGCACAGACGGAAATGCCCGCGGCGGCCACACGCGCGATGGTGTCGAGGCGGTCCTGGTAGGTGCGGGTCGTGATGATCTCCCCGTAGTACTCCTCGGACGTATCGAGATTGTGATTGTACGCGGTGAGCCCAGCACCCTTGAGCTCCTGGGCCTGCTCGTCGTCGAGCATCCCGAGCGTGGCGCAGCTTTCGAGCCCGAGGGCACGAACACCTCTCACCATCTCGAGGACTTGTTTGAACTGCCGGCTCCCCTTCTTCGGGCTCCGCCACGCCGCGCCCATGCAAAACCGGCTCGCGCCGGCGTCTTTTGCCTCTTGCGCCTTCTCGAGCACGGCATCGATATCCATCAAACGCTCGGCCTCGACCCCGGTGTCGTACTTCGAGCTCTGCGGACAGTAGGAACAGTCTTCTTGGCACGCGCCCGTCTTGATCGACAGCAACGAACAAAGCTGAACCGCGTCGCGTGGCTGCGAGGCGCGATGCACTTCCTGAGCCCGAAACAACAGGTCGGTCAGGGGCAGGTCATGAAGCACACGGGCCTCTTCCTTGGTCCAGTCGTTGCGGGCTTCGATCATCCGGACGGTCTTAGCAGAGTGCCTTGAATACGCTAGATTGCCCGCGTAGGGTCCGGGAACCTTGACCGAGGGTATCGATTCATCCGTAGCTTCCGTGGCCGCGGTCACCACCATGGAAGACGAACGTTCGCCGTTCTTCGCCACAACCCCTCCACTCGCGTGGATGGCCGGGCTTGCCGCCCTCGCCGACCTCGCCATCAATCGCATCTTGATTCCGTTGGGGCGCGACATCTGGGCGCACGACGTGTTCGCCCGACTCGCCAGTTGGGGTGTCTTTGCACGCAACCTGAGTGTCGTGAGTGCGTTGGTCGCGTTGTCGTTTTGCCTCGTGTCGCTGGTATCTCGAAAGAGTGGTCTTCCTTTCTCTGCTCGCACCGGGATCGCAACCTTCGGCGGCGTGTTGGTTCCCCTCGTCACCGTGATGGTGTTCCTTCCCCGCGGAGCATTGCAGGTCGCACTGGTCCTCGCCGTCGCGGGACTCGCACACGCGTTGATCCTGCTTCTGATCCTGGCCGGCCTTCATTGGCGCTCCACCCGCGCCACTTTCATGGCGCTAGTCTTGACGCTGATCGCGGCGTTCAGCGGCATCGTCTCGATGATCGTGAGCATGATCGGGGAACGAGCGTATTGGCAGCACACCGATCGCCTCTCGAACGCGTTCCGATGGTCCGGCGAGCTCGCGTATCTGGCCGCCCCCCTCGCGATCGGGCTCGCCGTCACGATTCCGTGGAGGGAGGCACGCGGCAAGGCGGTGCTCGTGTTGTCAGCACTGGCAGCCGGCCTGGTCGCAACCGGGCTCGCCTTCTGGAAGCACGCAGTCGGAAGCGATCTGCCCGATCTCCTGTACGGCGCTGTGCGACTCGACTTCCTGCCGGAGGGCAACTTCATACTCTACGCCATCCCACTCGGCATCGGGTGGGCGGTCACCGTCGCGGTCATACTGTCGAAAGATCCCGTTCGCCGTCAGATGGGCGCGGCGCTGTTGTTGCTACTCAGCGCCGGCTATGCGCCGCGCTCCCCGATCACGCTGATCGTTACAGTTCTCGGCGTCGCTCTACTCTCGCGCGCCGCCATGGCGTTGGCACAACGCCGTCACAAATCGTGACCGCCACGGATCGTGCACTTCGTAGGTGACTTGCGCGCGTGAGTGCCCTACAACGCGGCTCCCTATGAAGTGGACCAAGCGCGTCGAAGACCCGAATGTGTGGCGAATCTACCGGGGGACGGTCGGCCTCAGCATTGCCTATGGCATGGCACTCTCGTTGCTCGCGATCTTTCTCGACGCAAAGGGGTTCACCAAGGGCGACATCGGAAGCCTGGCGTTCGTGTTTGGTCTCGGCATCGTAGCGTTGTCTCTCGTGATGGACCGTCTGATCGAGCGATTCGGCGCCAAAGCGATGTTGGTCACGTCCTTCTTTGGCTACGCGGCGACCGTGACCGCGTTTCCGTTTCTCGACAGCTTCGCGTCGGTCGCCGTGGTGCGCTTCTTTGATGGCGCGTTCTCGGTGGGGATATGGATCGGCGCGGAGACGATGCTGCTTTCGCGCGCAGGGGAGAGCAACAAGGCGTTCACGATGAGCCTGTACGCGGTGGCGATGGGGATAGGCTACGCGCTTGGCCCTGCGGCGGCGTGGGGACTGACTCGACTGGGTCCATTGGCGATCGGATTCGTAGCCGCAGGAGCGCTGTCCGCGGCTGCGGGCCTCTACCTGCTCTTCCGCCTCGAGCCCGACAGAGCGACTCGCCAGGTCTTGTCCCTTGAGCAGCTCGACGACGTAGCACCGACCGAACCTGGCCGAATACTCTCGCGTGGCGAAGTGCTTTGGCAGATCAAGAACTCCTGCCTCGCCACCTTCACCTATGGCTACTTCCAAGCCAGCGTCGTGCTCTTCCTGCCGCTCTACCTGATGCAAAGCAAGGGAATCAGCGAGGGGCAGACGATCTGGATCCCCGCGTTCTTCGCGCTCGGCATGCTGCTGTTCACGAACCCGGTGGGCATGCTCGGCGACCGCATCGGTCATCTTCTCACGATGCGCGGTCTGGCCGTGGTGGGCGGGACGATGGTCCTAGGGTTCGTATTTCTAGAATCGTATTGGGCGATGGGCGTTGCGGTGATGGCAGCCGGCGCCACGCTGGCGTCCATCTCACCGGTGAGCCTTGCGCTGCAGGGGGTGTCCCTGGGCCCCGAGGACTACAGTCGCGGCACCTCGATCTACAACACCTTCTACGCCCTCGGCATGTTGTTCGGCCCAATGGTCTCTGCGAACATCTTTCAGCATCATGGCGGAGCGATGATGCTCTACCACCTCGTCGCCCTGTGGGCCGGCTTCATCCTCTTCAGCGTCGTCTTCTACCGCGACGACCCGGCTGCACAGCAACGCCAGGAGAAATTCGCTCTGCAACGAAGCGTTGAGAGTTAGCGTTGTGCGTCGAGGGCGGAGCGGAAGCCGCGGGCGAGCTCGGGAGCGGGGCCCTTTCCCCAAAAGTGGGTGAAGTAGTACGCCGGCTCCTCGCCGACCATGTGATTGTGAAGCGCGACAACGTGGATGCCTGCGTGACGGAGCGCACGTAATACGGGCTGTACTTCACTGGCAGTCATCGCGAAGTCGCCGTCGATTGCTGCGAGCTCGTCGCTTCCGGTAAAGGCGGCCCATGTCGTCAGCCCCATCGAGCCACTGAACGGTGTGCCGTGCATCGCAGCCTCTCTACTGATGGTGATCTTGACGACGCCTCCGTCCTTGACGGCCGTTTCCTGGCCGATGATGCGGCCGATCATCGCTGCATCGATCTCGCCGGGCGTGGGTGCTGCACCTGGAAACGAACGTGCCGGCACCGCAAGCCCACTGCGAACGTGACGAACTGCGTCCCACATGGCTCGAACGCCGCGCGCGAGTTGCACCGCGTCGCCGTGCCCACCGATGTGCATGAAGTAGACACGAGGCTCGTCGTACAAGAAGTGGTTGTGCAGCGCCGTGATCTCGAGCCCATGGGCGAAGGCCGCATCCATGGCGGGACTGACCTCGTCCTGGAAGACCACGGTATCTCCCATGAGCATGGTTCCGGTTGGGGTACGCGCAAAGGCCGCCCACGAAGTCAGGCCCGCGGCGACAGGGAACGACATCCCGTCGATATGAATCGGGACATCCGAACGTGCCCATGTGACCCGGACGATGCCGTCGCCTGTGGTGCTGGCGGTCGTTCCTGCCGCAGCGCCAATCGCCTCTGCATCGAGGGGCGTCGCAGGCGCGCTTGGCGTCGGTTGCGCCGGGTCCTTGCACCCTACGAGCGCGAACAGGATGAGCAGAAGGAAGCTCGTTCGTTCGCTCGACATGGGAGAACCATACACCCGACCTGCGCCATGGTGTTCGGTTCGCCGCCAACCCGAGTGGAGCTGTTCGGGCTTGCAGGCCGCACGGACGGTTCAGATTCGATACGCTGGATCGCGTTGTTGTTGACAAGGGGTGATAGTGACAGAATCGGGTGACCAGGACGGGTGATCGTCCCCCTCGGGACTATCGGAGGAACGAGACGATTGCAGCTCTACAGATCCACGACGTCGCCAAGTGTCGAGAATTACACCGCTGCGCCTACGTCAGCTTCGACACGGCCTCACCCATCCGGTTGAGCCCTTCGCGGATCATCTCGTTCGACGCGGCGTAGGAGATGCGCACGAAGCCGGGCGCTCCGAAGGCCGTGCCGGGGACGACCGCACAGCGTGCTTCCTCTAAGAGGTAGCCCGCGACGTCGACGTCGGTTTCGAGCTTCTTACCGCCACCTTGCCTGCCGATGAGCGCCTGCACGTTCGCAAACGCGTAGAATGCGCCCTCGGGCACTCCGCAGCTGATGCCGTCGATTGCGTTGAGGCCCTCGACGATGATGCTTCGGCGTGCCTCGAATGCTTGGCGCATTTCTTCCATCGGCTCCCACGGGCCCCGAAGCGCTGCAATGGCCGCATGTTGGGCAACTGAGCTCGGGTTGGTCGTCGCCTGGCCTTGGATCTTCTCGCAGGCTTTGGTGACGTATTCGGGCCCAAGCATCCAGCCGATGCGCCAGCCGGTCATCGCGAACGTCTTACTGACACCGTCGACGATGATGATGCGATCCGTCAGATCCGGCGCGACCTCGGCGATCGATTTCTGTTCGAAGCCGCCGTACACCAACTGCCCGTAGATCTCATCGACGATGATCCAGAAGTTGTGCTCGGCAGCCACATCGGCCAGCCCGCGAAGCTGCTCGGCCGTGTACGCCGAACCGGTAGGGTTCGAGGGCGAGCACAGAATGAGCGCTTTCGTCTTCGGAGTGATCGCCGCGCGCAATGCGGCCGGCGTCATGCGAAAGCCTTGTTCTTCGGTGGTCTGCACGATAACCGGGTTCGCGCCCGCAAGACGCACCTGCTCCGGGTAGCTCACCCAGTACGGTGCCGGAATCAAGACCTCGTCCCCTTCGTCGTACAGCGCCAACGCGAGGTTGAAGAGGGTGTGTTTCGCGCCGACCGACACGACAACCTGCGACGGTTCGTAGGTGACTCCGGCGCGCCGTTTCGCCGACGCTTCACAGATCGCCTCCCGCAGTTCTACGATCCCGCGCGCCGCGGTGTATCGCGTCGCCCCCGAGTCGATCGCCTTCTTGGCAGCGTCGCGAATGTGCACCGGCGTGTCGAAGTCCGGCTCACCTACGCTGAAGGAAAGCACATCGATGCCTTGCGCTTTGAGCTCACGCGCCCGTTGGGCGACGGCGACCGTGGCGGAAGGCTTGACGACACTGAGCCGCTGCGCGACAGGGATCTTCTCACTCATGCGGCGGGCTTAACACCGAAGCACGGAGCTATCAATGCTTGGCGGGCACGGCGGCGGCCAAAGCGCGCAGATCTCGCTCGAGGTCGGCGATACCGTCGTTGTTGGCCCGGTAGTAGCCCCGGACCTGCGCCTTGTCATCGACCAGCACGAAGGAATTCGAATGCATGATGTCGTCGGCGCCCGCCGCTTTGCTGTCTTCGTCCCCGAGCCCTACCCGAAAGCCCTCGACCACCACCTGCCGAATCGCTTCCTCTTCGCCCGTCACGAAGCGCCAGTTGCTCTCGTCCAGCTCGTTCTTGGTCATGTAAGCCTTGATGACCTCAGGCGTGTCGTTGCGAGGATCGACGCTAATCGAAACCAGGTGAGCGCTCGGAACGTCCGAAAGCCGGGACTGGAGCCCCTTCATGTGGGCCGTGATCCTTGGGCACGTGGAACGGCAGTGGGTGAAGACGAAAGCCGACACCGAGAGGTTTCCCTCCATCGACTCACGAATGAAGGCCTGCTGGTCCTGGTCGACGAGCGAAAACTCGGGAAGCTGACCGAGAACCGGAACATCCTCGGCGCTTCTCTTGGAGCACCCCCCACCAAAGGCGAGCAGACCAAGCAGGCCGACAAAGCTCAGGAGCAGCAGACCGAGAGTCTTAGAGCGCATCGATGATGAGGGCCGCAAACAAGGCGGTCAGGTAGATGAGGGAAGCGACGAAGAACTTCTTGGCCCAGACCTTCGAGTCTTTCGCCTTGAAGCCGCGGAGCGCCATCCCAAAGAAGTAGCCGCCGAGGACCACCGCAGCCGTCAGGTAGATCGGGCCGGCCAGCCCGTACGGCACGAGAAGGAGCGAAACCGCCCAAAGCGCACCCGCGTAGACGGCCGACTGCACCTTCGCGGAGCGCATGCCGTGAACCGACGGCAAGACCTTGAGGCCCGCACGTTCGTATTCCTCCTGCCGGAAAATCGAAATCGCGATGAAATGGGGAATCTGCCAAAAGAACAGCACACCGAACAGGACCAACCCCGGTACGTCGATGCTCCCGGTCACGGCTGTCCAGCCCATGAGCGGCGGTAGGGCGCCCGGAAGCGCGCCGACGAAGAGCGCCGCGGGGGTGTACTGCTTCATCGGCGTATAGATCGCGACATAGCTGGCCAGCGCGATGAAACCGAGGAGCCCGGTGACCGGATTGACGGCCAACGTGAGCGTCGGCACGGCAAAGAGGCCCATGAGGACGCCGAGCGTGAGCGCCCACGAGGGCTCGAGCCGGCGGTCGGGAAGCGGACGATTCGCCGTGCGCGCCATCAGGCGATCGCTGTCCCGCTCGAGATAGCAATTCAGGGTGTTGGCGGCGCCGACGACCATCCAGGTCGTGAGAAGCATGACGGCCATCGAACCAACATCGAGCGTGCCCGGGGCGAGCCACATGCCACCGGCAGCCGTCACGAGAACCATCATCGTGATCCGTGGCTTGGTGAGCGCGATGAGGTCGCGCACGGTCAGCATCGTCGTGGCTGGGCGAATCGCTACGGTCATGGTGGTCTCTGGCTGGAAGCGGCCGCGCACTCTGACGCTCCCGCCCAAAACGGTCAAGCTCTCCGAGGAGCGGGCGCAGGACCCGCGGCGGAACGGGTCAAGAACCGGGCCCGAAGGCCGCCAGAAGCGCAATTATGCCTGCCACCGCGAGAACGACGCCCACGCCCAGTACGATCCAAGGGGTTTTCGGTGTGCCCGGACTGCGCAGGGGTTCGATGAGCGGCTCAGGCACGGGTACGGGCACGGCTGGAAGCGGAGTGGGCAGGCTAATCGGGCCACCCTCGCCCGCCTCCGCTTGTAGAACACTATCGAGCGCTGCCGCGAACTCGGCCGCCGACGCGTATCGCTCCTCGGGCTTCTTGGCCAGGGCCGCCATGAGCACGTCCTCGAGACCCGGCGGGAACGTCGTGTCTGCGCGCCGCTTGGACAGCGGGATGGGTGTCGCATTGACATGGAGCTGGATGAACTCGATTGGCTGTTTCGCATCGAAGGGCAGCTTCCCCGTGAGCAGCTCGTAGAGAATGACTCCTAGCGAGTAGATGTCCGAGCGTGCGTCGAGCGTCTTGCCGTGCGCTTGCTCCGGGCTCATGAACTCGGGCGTACCGAAGACCATGCCTTGCTGGGTGAGCACCATCGACCCGGGTCGCATTTGGCGCTCGGTGACCTTGGCGAGACCAAAGTCGAGCACCTTGGGGAAGTCTCGGATTCCGCCTTGGGTCGTCACGAAGATATTCTCAGGCTTGAGGTCGCGGTGCACGATGCCCGCCTGGTGCGCTTCTTCGAGCGCGCCGCACACCTGGATCATGATGCGCAGTGCCCGCTTCGGGTCCAGCGCGCCTTCGGCTCGAACGAGCTGCGCGAGGTTCTGGCCGACGAGGTGCTCCATCACGAAGTAGCAAGCGCCGTCGTCGAGTTGCCCGTAGAGAAACACGCGCGCGGTGTTCGGATGTGAGAGTTGGCTCATGGCGCGCGCTTCGCGACGGAAACGGGAAACCAAGTCGCTCCGCGATAGATAGCGCGAGTGGAGGATCTTGATCGCCACATAGCGATTCATATCCGGCTGCTCAGCCTTGTAGACCGCCCCCATACCGCCCTTGCCTATCTTCTCGACGATGCGGAACTGGCCGGCCACCTCTTGGTCGAGATACGGGTCGCTCACGGAATCAGACTAGCACCCGAGATGGGAGGCGGTGAGGAAAGTGCCGGGATCAGCACCAACCCGCGCAATGTGAGCGATGGAGACGAAATTAACTCTCGTCCACGATCGTGAAGCGCAGCGCGTGTTTCTCGCCGGCGCGCCGATAGTCGACCACCAGAGTCGAAGCGGTCCGAAGGTTCTCCCAGACGGCGGCTGCCTGCTCCGGTCGCTCGATGGGCTTGCCATTGATGCGCGTCACGGTGTCCCCGCGCCGAAGATCGAGCGACGCAAAGGCCGGCTCTCCAGGAAAAAAGCTCACGATGCGAAAGCCCACGAAGCTACCCTTGTGGAAGGCAGCCTCGGTCTGCACGTGTCTGCAGGAACCTGCCCAAGCCCCCGTCCAGCACCGGCAGCAGGTCATCGCGTGAAATGGCGCCCGTCGACACTCGCGGATAGGACTGCTCGAGGCTGCTCTCGGGCTTTTGCTCCTCGGCGGGGGGCTCGCCCTCCAGGGGAGCGTTCTCTTCCTCCCACTTGTCATTGCGCTTGGGTGGCTGGTCTGCAGCTTCCCAGCTCTCCTCGCCCGCGGAGCTCTCCCAAGTGGAGTCCCCCATCATGTCATCTCGAAGCTTGCTCTTCTCGCACCCGATCACCGTTGCAATCAGGAAGGCGGCCCACAACACGGTCAGATAACGGCTCATACGGACTCTCCCCGGAGTGCGATAACCTCGGACCAAATGGCCGCGGTCACTCCTTTGACGCCACAGTTCGCGTCGATATGTCGAATTGTATCACCTGGGAAAAGTTCGTCGATTTTCAGGTAGAACTTCGCCAACTCGACCTGTATCTCGTCGACTTCGTACAGCTCGGGGCTGCCGGATCGCGTGCCTCGACGGCTCGAAGCCACTTCGGGGTCGACGTCGAGCACGAGTGTCAGGTCGGGGCGCCTCGCGTGCCGGTTGAGCCCGCGTACCCAGCTGGAAATGTCGTCGTCGCCGCCGCCGCTCACCGTCTGATAGGCGACGGAGGAGTAGTCGTACCGGTCGCAAATGACGGTAACGCCGTCGGTGAGGTTGGGGATGACCTCCGCCTCCAAATGATCGAGGCGGTCGGATGCAAACAGCGTGGCCATCGTCGCCCAAGAGGGTGGATGGACGCCGTCGCGGCCGGGGACGACCACCCTGCCGGTCAGGATTTGGCGAATCAAGACGCCAATTGGCCCGTCGCTCGGTTCGCGCGTGGTGTGGGCGGTAAATCCTTTTTGCATGAGGCGCTCCGCGAGGATCGAACACTGCGTCGTCGTGCCGGATCCGTCGATGCCTTCGATCACGATGAAGTGACCGTCGTTCACGAGCCCTCCTTCTCACCACCAAATTTGAAGGTCGCCCCAAACTGCCCGTAGACCAGCGAATCATGGTGACCGCCGCCGAAGAGGTCTCCCAGAACGCGACGTCGATCCCCCGCGACGATGCCTTCTACTTCAATCCACACGTTCCACTTCCTCGACACTACGATCTCCAGCGAGCCCCCGAGCCGAGCGCGCACCACATTCTGACGGGAGGTTGTCACAGCGATGCTGCTGTTGCGACCATCGAAATCCCAGCGGTCGCTGTTGAAGTCGCCGGCGATCCAGATCGAGAGCGCCCCACGGGGTGGAAAATGCAGGCTGAAGATTGCATCGAGGGTGATGAAGAAGTTGTTCGCCGGGTGGCTCCCACCCAAGGTGTCACGCTGCGCGGGCCCCACGCCTCCGCCGATCTGGAGGTCTCCCCCCAGCGAGAAATTGCGGGACACGCGCCAGCCGGCCTTCGTGCTCACGGCGAAGTCGGTGAGGCGTCCGAAGGTGCCTACGTAGAGGCCGACATCGAGGAACTTGGTGAGCCCAGCACGCATGCCCAGCGACGCCAACCACGGCCAGCCGGTCGAAACGTCGAGAGTCGCAACGCCGACGGGGTTCGGCGCGCCCGCGTGCGTCACCGTATTACGAAGCGGATCGTCCCGCTCGGCTTTCCTGTCCCGCGTCTCCTGGTTTACAGGCGCGACGGCGGTGCTCATGATCACTTGAATCAAGCGGATTCGTGAGGACTTCTGGAGCTGGACCTGCTCGACATGATGCCCATAGCCCTCGGCCCTCACCTCCAACTGATGGGAGCCAGCCGGCAAGTCGCCCTCCCACGGCACGGGACCACGCGCCTCTCCGTCGATGAAGAGCTGTGCGCCCGCTACGTTGGCCTCGACCCGAACGGGCACCCCGAGCGGGTTCAGCTCGGCATAGAGGTCACAGTTGCGATCGGGCCCGACCGAGCATGTGCGGCGCACCTCCCGGAAGCCCGGGGCGCGCACGACGACGGAGTGCGTTCCGAACTCGGCGGGCTCGATCGTGATCGGGGGGTTGCCGTAGTCCTCCCCATCGATGGTCACGCTGGCGTCGGGAATGCTGGCGCGAACGAAGATGCGCGCGACGTCCGTGCTTGCCGTCGTAAATCGCACTGAAACGACACGCTCGCGCCCAGCGATGACCGTAACCGCTTGCTCGACGCTCTCGTAGCCAGTCGCCCGGGCCGTGACTCTGTGCTCACCGGGCGTCAATCCGCCTTTGGCCGCGGGGGCTACACCGATGTCGGTGCCATCGAGGCTGATGATGGCACCGGGCACGTTTGCGATGACGCGCAGACTACCCAGATCTGGAGCCACGCGGATCATCGCCTCGACCGTCGTTCGCTGGTTTGCCTTGATCCGCACGACTTTCGAAAACGGGCGATAGCCCTCTCCGGGGCTCTGGATCTCCACCACATGCTCGCCTTCGGTCAGGCCATCGACGACGAGAGGGGTCCCTCCACGCCGCTGCCCGTCGATGAAGACTGGCATGCCGGTCACGTCTGCGGTGATCAGGAGTGAGCCGGTCTTGGCAGCTTGGAGCTGCAACGCGACCGGGACGGTCAACACCTCACCGCCCACCAACTCTACCCATTTCGAGAACGTCGCAAATCCGCGCTTACCGACCTGCAACAAATGGCGCCCGGGGCCAAGCGTCTTGCGCAGTGGAACGTTGCCAGACGGTTCGCCGTCGATGCGAACCGCCGCCCCTGCGGTAGCATCGTCGCTCGCCGTGATGACGAGGACAGCTGGAGACGCCTCCTGGGCAAGCGCCGGCGAGGAGACGACGAGCAAACCAAGCAGGAACACAACCCGCACGAACCCACGAACGCTAAGCAACCCTTGCATAATCCCTCGGACGCACCGAAATGGGACCGATTCACGGACGGCCCCAGCGCCTCGCTCGTGTTTACCCTCAGGCTAGAGGTCGGCCCAATAAATGACCGACTGAACCTCCGGTGAGGCGAGAATTTTCAAACGAGGACGCGTCTAGGGTGCGATGAACTGAGCCTCGAACGGATCGAGCGTTTCCGGATCCGGTGTCTCCGGCGCCCCGACGGGCGGCAACACCCGAGGGACGGGCGCTGGGTCTCCGCTTCGGTGGAAGCGAAACTCATCGAGCTCCGCCAGTCCGTAGGACAGGGCGTCGGAACCGATGCGCTCACGCTTCGCCATGTGCTCGAGCAACCGTCCCATCCTGTTCTTCATCGACCGCGTCAGGGCGCCGCGTTGGTATGAGACATGGTACTTCTTGGGCGACGGCAACATGCACGCAAGGAAGGCAGCCTCCGCCGGGCTCAACTCGATGGGCTCCCGGCCGAAATAGTACGCAGCCGCATGCCTGAGCCCGTAGACGCTCGGGCCGTACTCGATCACGTTGAGATAGAGTTCGAGGATCTCGTCTTTATTGAGGGCGTTTTCAAGCCACCACGTCAGAATGACCTCCTGCACTTTGCGGGCGATGGTTTTCTCGCGCTGGAGATAGAGGTTCTTGGCGAGCTGCATGGAGATCGTGCTGGCACCGACGACGTAGCGGCCCTCCTCGAGGTTGCGCACCAACGCGTCGCGAATCGCCCAGGGCGCGAATCCGCCGTGATCGTAGAAGGCTCCGTCTTCGTGACTGATGGCGGCTGCGGGCATGAACGGGCTAATGTCCGCAAACGCGACCCAGCGCGCCGTGCCGGGGCCGGTACGCATCTCGAAAACCGTTTCGTCAGGCTCAACCGCACGGTGGAGAAACGGCTCTCGGAACCGCTCCACGCGAACCCAGTCGGGCGTTCTTTCGAACTGGCAGAGGTTTCGGACACGAATCGAGAGCTCCGTCTCCTCGAGCTCCCGCGAGTCGAGCGAGATGTGAGTCAGGGCGCTCCAATTGCCCGACAAGTCGAACGGAGCGAGTGGTCCGAGGACATCTGCCGGGATGGCCCGGAGGACATCGTTGCAAGGCGTGGGCGGAAGCCTCACGGTGAGATCGACACGATAGTGCTCAGGGGCCCGCTGCAGCTCGCCTTCGATGAGCACCTGGGTCTTGTTCATCCGAACCTGGCCGTGTTCGATTTGAAGCATTCGGTCCTCGGGGTGCCAAACGCCCTTCCCTGCGACGTCGAGGTTGATGTTTTCGACGGGTTTGGGAGCGATACGCTCGGAGGCCAACGCAAGCGAGCGCAACCGCAGGCTACCCTCGATGCTCACCTGGCCAGAAGAGCCCGCCGCGAGCTCGAGCTCGGCGCTCAAGGTGCCGACATCGGTGTTGTGGAGCGGGAGCTCCGGCGCGAACGGTGCAATGAGCGCGAGCGAGATTCGACGGAGCCGGATACTCCCGTCCGCCCTCGCTTCTCGTGGCATGACGCTGAGGTCGACCTTCAACGTTCCATTGTTGGAGGTCTGGCCGCCGACGGTGACACGATACCAACCATTGTCTCCTCCGCTCAGCTCCAACACGAAATCGCGAATGCGCTCGACATGACCCCCGGAAGTCCGGCTCTCAACCTGCACACCGGACACCGCGATATGGGCGTCCGAAGTCAGACGCTTGAAGAGGGCGGGCGCGGCATCAGTGCCAGCGTCAACGTCAGTGCCAGCGTCAGTGCCAGCGTCAGTGCCAGCGTCAGCGTCAGCGTCAGTGCCCGTGCCCGTGCCCGTGCCCGTGCCGGCGACAGGGGGCCGGGACAAAGATATCGCATCCCGAACCCGCGAGGTCAGGGCCCTTCGCTCTCCTTCACCGTTCCGGAGCGAGCGAACGCTCGCGCCTTTGATCTCGAGCTGTCGAAGCTTCCACGCGCCTTCGTTGCGCGACAGCACGAGCGTCGATGCTCCGAGGGCCGCGTGATCCGCGCTCTTGTCGCCAAGCAGCGTGTTCACAACACCCACACGCAAGCCGTCGCCCTCCTTGTGCAGGCGCACACCCGTCATCGAGAGCAGCGGCCCGTCCGCATCGGCTACGTGGACGGTGAGGTCGTCGATGGCATACGTCCTGCCACTGCGCCGAGTGCTCGCAGAGACCTCGGCAGGCCTTGAGGAACTGGAGGTACTGGACGTACTGCTAGAGGCGTGGCTCCGCACCTCTGTGATCGATTCATTGAACCCGGCGTCCGCGAGATCGACCGTCACCTCGATGCCCCGCGCAGACACGGCGCGAACCGACCGCGATCCCCTGAACACAGCACCGAGAACACTCATTCGCGCATCGACCTGAGCGATGCGCACGACGAAGCCCCCATGGCGACCGCGCATCTCGACGCCGACGAGCTCGATACCGCCCCACGAGAGACGCGCCCCTTCGACGCGCGCGTCCACGCCGAGGCGATCGCCGATGACCTCGGATGCGCGCGACGCCGCGCGGGGCGCACCCCACATCCAGAGGCCGATCACGAGCGTCAGCGCAGCGAAGGCCGCAACCACCCATGCGCGTCGCTCGCTCAGGAATCGCAGCATCGAGGCGGGAGTATGCCGCGTCGGAAACCCAAAGCCTAATAAAGCTTTCGGCTGTCTATTTGGATCGTCACGGGCCCGTCCACCGCGGACTGAACCAGCATCGTCGCGCGGAACGTGCCTGTTTCCACAGGCAAGCCCTTTGCCCGCAGCGCCTCGACCACATCCAAATAGAGGCGCTCGGCGTCTTGGGGGTCCGCTGCCCCATCGAATGACGGCCGCCTGCCTCGCCGCACGTCTCCGAAGAGGGTGAACTGGGAGACTACCAACACTGCCCCACCGACATCGGTAACCGACAGCGACATGCGTCCGTCGTCGTTCGGGAACACGCGCAGGCCCGCGATCTTGTCAACGGTGTACTGCAGGTCCCTGGCTTCGTCGCCTTCGGCTGCACCCAGGTAGACCAACAACCCGCGCTCGATCGCGCCGACGACCTCGCCGTCGACGGTGACGCTCGCTTCGTTGACTCGCTGTACGACGGCACGCATGTGGAGTTGCGTAGCACAGGCCGAATCGTCTTGCCCGAACGAGACGATGCCCAATACTCCCCCGCGATGAAACCAGTTGTGGGTCTAACGGGTGGGATCGCGTGCGGAAAGACCACCGTAGCGAAGATGTTCGGCGACCTCGGCATCCCGGTGATCGACGCCGACGAGTTGGCACGCGAGGTAGTCGAGCCCGGCACGCCCGGCCTGGAGCAGATCGTGCGCCAGTTTGGCAATGACGTGCTGGACGGTGACGGCCGCCTCGATCGCAAGAAGGTTGGCGACTTCGTGTTCGGCAACGACGAAGCACGTGAGACGCTCAACGCGATCATGCACCCACTGATCGGAGCCGCGGGCGCAAAGCATATCATGGCGCACCAAGACGACCCGGCGCCCTACATGCTCTACGAGGCGGCCTTGCTGGTAGAAACAAGCTCCTACAAGGCGTTTTCAGCGCTCATCGTCGTTAGCGCTGAGGAATCGGTGCAACGGATGCGCCTGCTGGCGCGGGACGGTTTCACCGACACCGAGGCCAACGCCCGAATCGCTTCGCAACTGCCTCTCGCTCAGAAAACCGCCGTCGCCGATCACGTCGTGATCAACGATGGCGACCTCGGCGCGACGCGACGACAGGTCGCCGAGGTCCATGACAAGCTGGTTGAACAGTTCGCATCGAAGGAGTCGAAGTAGTGGGGACGCTGGCACGGTCGGTCTTGGTCACCGGATTCCCTGGGCGGCAACCCGCGGTGCACTTGGTTCGAGAACTCGCCACCCACGACGGGCGCTCGGTGTGTTGCCTGGTGACCGAAGGCCGCAGGGAGCGCGCGCTAGAGCTCCTGGATGAGCTTCCCACATCGGCGCGCGAGCACGTGTCACTTTGGGTGGGGGACCCGCGGTCCATGGACCTTGGATTGAGCGGCGAAGAGTTCGCCGTGCTCGCTGAACAGGTCGAGGTCATCCATCATTGCGCGTCGGTCACCGATCCGGCGGGCACCCGAGAAGAATCGGCCGGCAACATCCGCGCGGTAGATGAGATCTTGGAATTCGCAGAGGCAGCCCCGCGGTTGAAGCGGCTGGTCTGCTGGTCCAGCGCCACCGTGTCAGGCAATCGCGAGGGCTTCGTCAAGGAAACCGAGCTCGACGGCAAGATGGGCTTTCGCAATCCCATCGAAGAGTCCCTCTATCGAGGAGAGCGCATCCTCGCCGAGTCAGCCGACGAGCTGCCCATCGTCGTGCTTCGGCCCGCACTCACAGTGGGTGACTCGATCACCGGCGAAGTCGAGGACCTGGATGGGCTGTACTTGCTGATTCGATTCCTTCTGAGCGCGCCGGACGACTACCGCATTCCAACGCCGAGCCGAACCGGCGTGCGAATCAGCGCCGTCCCAGTCGACTACGCGGTCAGAGCCGGCCTCCACATCGCAGCGGACGAACGCTCGATCGGCCGTACCTTCCACATCGTCGACCCAAAGCCCGTCACCGTGCAGCACGCCCTCCAGCTCTTCGCCGAAGCAACCGGCCGCGCCGCCCCACGCGAACACGATCCGCTCAACCTCGCCACAGCACTCCTGCGAGCTCCGGGCTTGCAGCGCTTCCGAAACACGACCCGCGCCTTCCTCGATCACCTGAAGACCGACGTCATCTACGACGACCGCAACACCCGCGAGCTACTAGCCGGCGCCGGCATCTCGTGCCCGGCCCTCGAGAGCTACGTGGATACGATGGTGGCGCGGGCGCGGCGCTAACTTCCAGCGAGTGTCATCGACGAAACTCGGAAGGTCGGCGAAGCCACTGCGGTTCGCTGGTCTAGGTCGTCCGCGACTGCATCGATGCGCTGGAGCAGCTGATCCAGGTTGAGTGAGATCGTGACTTCCGACACGGGGTGGGCGAGCTCGCCGTCTTGGATCAGGAAGCCTGAGGCGCCTCGGCTGAAGTCGCCGGTGACCGCGTTGAATCCGAACCCCATCATGCCGGTGACGTAGAGGCCGTGTTGGGTGTCGGCGATGACCTCGTCACGTGATTGGGAGCTCGCTTTCAAGATCAGGTTGCTGGTCGAAGAGGAGATCCCACCGGAGGGCGACCTGGACGCGCTGCCGGTGCTTTTCAAATCGAGCTTTCGCGCGCTGTAGGTATCCATCAGGTACGTCGTGAGCACCCCGTTTTCGACGACGACGTTGCGGCGCGAGAGGAGGCCCTCACCGTCGAAGGCTCGCGAACCCGGCGCTCTCGGGAGCAGCGGGTCGTCGACGATATCGACGAGGTCGCTCGCAACTCGGGTACCGACTCGATCGACCAGATAGGAGCTCTTCCGCCAAATCGCTCCGCCGAGGGCGCATCCGGCAAACAACCCGAGGATGGAACGCGCGGCGTCCTTGTCGAAAATGACCGGCAGCTCTTGGGTGGGGAGCTTCTTCGCTCCGAGCTGGGCGATCGTGCGGCGCGCCGCTTCCTCGCCAACGGCAGTGCTGCCTTCGAGGTCTGCGTAGTGCCTGGAGGAAGACCAGTGGTAGCCGCTTCGCTTCTTGCCACCCGCGTCGTCGGCGACCGGATTGACGACGAGCGAGGCGTAGGTACCGTGGTCGCACCCCGCGAACCCTCCGCTCGTGACCAGCGCGCTCACACCTCGGGCACGCGTGAACGAGGCGCCCTCGCTGTTGGTGATACGCGGATCGAATCCGAACGCGGCGCGCTCTCCGCGCACCGCCCGGTCGAGCGCTTCATCTGCCGAAATCTGGCTGACGCCCTCATCGAATGTCTCCAAATCTACCCACTGCGACTGCGACGACAGCTCTGACGGGTCGGGCGGCCCCGCAAACTCGTCGGACTCACTGAGCCGGGCGAGCTCGAGCGCATCTTCGATCAACGTCTGTTGACCCGCATCGCTCAGGTCGCTCGTGTACGTCGAGGCTACGCGCTGGCCGACCATCACTCTCAAACCGAGCGCCCGCGAACCGGCTTCCTCGACCAGCTCCGGCTCGCCCATACGCACCTTGACGGAAAGATGCGAGCCGCTGTGCACGCTGACCTCGGCGACATCGGCCCCTCCGTCCGTCGCGCGCCCCACGACCGAATGCCCGAGGTCGAGCAAGGCTTGGGCCTCTTCCTCTGCCTTGTTCATCCGCCTGCCACCTGCGTCCCGCCAACGGTCATCGAGGCGATCTTGATCGTCGGACAGCCGACGCCAACCGGAACGGACTGGCCCTCTTTGCCGCACGTCCAGATCCCATCGGAGACCTCGAAGTCGTGGCCGAGCATGACGACGTTGCGCATCGCCTCCGGCCCGTTGCCGATTAGGTTTACGCCCTTGAGGGGCGCTGTGACCTTGCCGTCTTCGATCAGGTAGCCTTCCGTCAACGAGAACACGAAGTCGCCGTTGGAGATATCGACCTGCCCACCGCCGAACTTCTTGGCGTAAACCCCGCGGCTCACGCTGCGGATGATGTCCTCAGGCGCATCCTGTCCACCGAGAAGCATCGTGTTGGTCATCCGCGGCATCGGGTGCGAGCGGAAGCTCTGCCGGCGGCCGTGGCCGTCTGTGGTCGTCTCGAAGAAATCCGCGCTGTGGCGATCTTGCATGTAGCCCTTCAGGACACCGCTCTCGATCAGAACCGAACGAATCGGAAGTTGCCCCTCGTCGTCGACATTGATCGAGCCGCGCGACCCCTCCAGCGACGCGTCGTCGACGACGGTGCACAGCGCGCTTGCGACTTCTTCGCCCACGCGGCCCGAGTAGTTGCTCGTCTTCTTGCGATTGAAGTCGGCCTCGAGACCGTGGCCGACCGCCTCGTGCAACAGGATGCCACTGTCGCCGGGCGCCAGGACCACGTCCATCTCGCCTGCAGGCGCTTCCCGCGCGTCGAGCATCATCAGCGCCTGCTGGACGGCCTGCTCGGCATGCCACTCGGGCGTCTGGCCCTCGAAATACTCGAGCCCCATTCGGCCACCGCCCCCGGAAGAGCCCGACTGACGGTTCCCACCCTCCTCGGCGATCACATGAACTCCGAAGCGGATCAGAGGCTGACGGTCGCGCGCCATATGGCCGAGACTGTTGGCGATCAGCACCTCGCGAACGCTTTCGGCGAACGAGGCATCCACGCGGACCACGCGCGGATCAAAGGCGCGCGCGGCGCGATCAGCGCGCTCGAGGATCACCTTCTTCGCTTCGCCGTCCACGGTGAGGGACTCCACGGAGACAGGGTAGCGGCTGGGCGCGGCACGCATCGACACGGCGAGCGGCGCAACCGGCTGCCCGCCTGCTGCGATCTGGGCCGCGGTCTCGGCCGCCTGCTTCATCGCGTCGAACGAGAAATCCTCGCAATAAGCATACCCCGTCGCATCACCCTTCATGACCCGAACGCCGAGGCCCATCGACACGGCTCGCCGTGCGGATTTTAGAATCTGCTCGTCGTAGACGTAGCTTCCGCTGACGGAGTACTCGAAAAACAGATCGGCGTAGTCGCCGCCTTTTTCAAGAGCGATCCGAAGGAGGCGGTCAGCGATGTCGGCATCGATGGTATGCGACCCGTGCTCGGCGAACGGTGCATGGTAGCGGCCTGTCATGAGTTGCTGGGCACTCTAGGGCTCGGTTGCGGCGATGGCTACTGCTATTGCCGCAAGAACCCGATTACGGTGTCGATGATGCGTGTCTGACGCGTCTCCCCCAGACCCGCAAAGATCGGCAGCGCCAGAACCTCACGACTCGCTTGCTCCGACACCGGAAGCGACCCCTCCCCGTAACCGAGATGTGCAAAGCACTCCTGCCGATGAAGCGGCACCGGGTAGTAGATCGCCGTCGCGATCTTCTCGGCTTGGAGGTGAGCTTGCAGAGCGTCGCGGCGTGAGGTGCGGATCACATACTGGTTATAGATATGGCCCTCGAAACGCCTGGGAGGGGGGCTCAGGAGGCTCTCGTCCAAGCCAGAAGCGGAAAACGCCGCGTCGTAACGCGATGCGTTCTCGCGACGGCGTGCCGTCCAACCTTCGAGCTCAGGGAGCTTCACGCGCAAGAGCGCCGCTTGCAGAGCGTCGATGCGGAAGTTCCCGCCAATGACCGAATGATAGTACTTGGGGTTGCTTCCATGCGCGCGCATCACGCGAGCCTTGTCCGCGAGCGCAGAATCCGTCGCGGTCACGAGCCCGCCGTCGCCAAAGCCGCCGAGGTTCTTCGATGGAAAGAAGGAGAAACAACCGTAGGCGCCAAGACTTCCGACAGCCCCTAGTGGGCTCTTCGTGCCAATCGCTTGTGCCGCGTCCTCGATGATCGGCAGGTCGTGCCTCGTTGCAACCTCGGATAACGCTTCCATGTCGCAGGCCTGCCCAAACAGATGAACGGGAAGAATCGCGCGGGTGCGGTCCGTCACTGCGGCGGCCACCTGTTCGACGTCGATGTTGAATGTGCCGGGCCGAATGTCGACGAAAACCGGGACCGCGCCTACGCGCGCAATGCATCCTGCCGTGGCGAAGAAGGTAAATGGCGTGGTGATGACCTCGTCGCCTTCGCCGATACCAAGCGCCATCAAGGCTACGATCAGCGCATCGGTCCCGCTCGAAACGCCGACTGCATGTTCCACGCCGATGTAGTCGGCCACCTCGCGCTCGAACGCAACGACCTCGGGACCGAGGATGTAGCGTCCGGACCGAATGACGTCGGTGGCCGTCTCGGTCAGCCGCTCCATCAGCGGTCCGTTTTGGGCCGCAACGTCCAACATCGGGATTGCTTCTTCACTCACCGCTTCTGACCCCCCGACAGCTATGCGCCGTCACTTCGTACTCGTCCCCACATCGAACGCAGATGCCGCTGCCTGGTAGCACTTCACCACACCGGCACGCCCAAGCGGAGCGCCGGGCCGGGTTGCCAACCATGACCGCGTGGGCTGGGACGTCCTTGGTGACCACGGTGCCCGCCCCGATCAGCGCGTACTCCCCGAGCGCGTGTCCGCACACGATGGTCGCATTCGCGCCGACGGTGACCCCTCGTCCCACCGGCGTAGGCGCAAAGTCGTCTTTGCGCTCGACGTGCGCGCGGGGTGTCAACACATTGGTGAATACGCAACTCGGTCCGAGGAACACGTCGGCCGCGATGGTGACGCCCGCATACACCGACACATTGTTTTGAATCTTCACACCGTCGCCGATCTCGACGTCCGGTCCAATGAATACGTTCTGACCGAGGACGCAGTTGGCGCCAATGATCGACCCGCTGGACACGTGAGTGAAATGCCAGATGCGCGTCCCCGCGCCGACCTGCGCGCCATCATCGACAACTGCCGTATCGTGAATGGCGGGCGCGCTCATCACCGCCCCTGGGCGAGGTTGATGCGCACGCCGCCCTGCGCCAGTGATGCGGACCCGCCTTCGAGCGTCTGTGCGACGTGGAGACCGGATCTCCCGTCGGCGACCGGCGCCTTCCGGGTCCGAACGGCATCGAGAAACGCTAGGCACTCCCGGCGCAAGGGCTCGGCCATCTTGAGCGCCGGAATGAGAATGTCCCCAGTGCGAATTCGAACGCCTTCTTCATAGGTGAGGGTCGCTGGCGGTTCGACGCCTTTGTCGAACACGGCGAGCTTCTGGTCGGGGGACGTGTCGTCGAAGACTGCCATCTTTCGGTCACCGACCACGGTCAATTTTCGCTTCTTATGTGGATCGAGCCAGCTCACATGAACGTGCGCCATGCGGCCGCCGGGATAGTGGAGCGTTGCAAACACGACGTCTTCGATGCCGCGCTCCGACTGAAGGTACGACGAGCCTGTCGCACTCACTGCTTCAGGAGATGCCCCCAAGAGATAGTTGGCCACGGAAATGTCGTGCGGTGCGAGCGACCACCACGCGTTCTCGTCGCGGCGAACCACGCCGAGGTTGAGGCGTTGCGCGTAGACATAGAGCACGTCCCCGAGCTCACCGTCGTCGATGAGGCGCTTGAGACGCTCGACGGCCGGATGATAGAGGAGCAAGTGACCGACCATGAGGATCCGGCCACCTTCCTCGGCAAGCGCGCAAAGAGTCGCCGCTTCGGCCCCAGAGAGGCAAAGTGGTTTTTCCACAAAGACGTCCCGACCCGCGCGCAGAGAGGCTTCCGCGAGCGCGAAGTGAGAGGGCGCGGGGGTAGCCACGACGATCGCGGAAACGGATGGATCGTCGAGAACGACCTGTAGGTCCGCGACGACTGAAACGCTCGGATAGAGCGCAGCCATGGCGGTTCGAATCCCTTCGTCGCGGTCGCACACGTAGCGGAGATCCGCCTCTGGGATAGCCGAGTAGTTGCGAACGTGATTCTTACCCCAACCGCCCGCTCCAACGACTGCAACCCCCACTGACTCTGATCGATTCACTGCGCCCCCCGCATCATCCGGGCAGCTTATCAGGATGAGCGACGTTCCCCGAAACTTATGCCGGAACCGTTCCGTCAGCGCAGCATGGCGCGGCATTCCGATACGTATCGGCCCTTGCCGAGCTTCACGCAATTTTGGTACGCGTGGCGCGCGCCCTGACGATCACCGCGCATCTGCCTGGCAGCGCCCAGCGTGACCCAGGCCAGCGCATTCGTGCGATTGGCCACCGTAGCGCGCTCTGCGAGCTCAGCCGCCTCGCGCGTGTGGTTTCGAGCCAACATCAACCGTGCGAACTCGGCTAGAGCGGGGCTGCCTTCCGGATTGAGCTCGATCGCACGCCGGTAAGCCGCCGAAGCGCGCGAACCCCGCTTCAGTCGACGGGCAAGAGCGAGCTGCGCCTCGTACGTATCGACAGCGCCGGTCTGGGGAAACACCGCGTCGGGATTCGGAACGGGGGCGGATTCGTTATCCGGGGCTGAGGCTGTGGCAGTGTCAGCGGCAGTGTCAGCGGCAGTGTCAGGGACAGTGCCAGCAGCAGCGGCAGGGACAGTGCCAGCGGCAGTGTCAGCGGCAGGGACAGTGTCAGCGGCAGGGACAGTGCCAGCGGCAGCGGCAGCGGCAGCGGCAGCGACCGTGTCGGTGCGGGTGTCGGCGCCAGTGCCGGTGTTTGTCGCGTCGGGCGACAGGAAGTATGCGAGCGCTGCCACGCCGCAACCGATCGCCAGCACCAGCAGGGCCCATGGTAACATCGTGGGCTCGGCGGGACGCCTGGACGCGATGGAGCTCGGCCGCACGGCGCGTGGCGCTTGGATGCTGGCCCCGGCCTCCTTGTCGAACACCTGTGCGTACGTGAGCGGGGGTGGGTCCACGTCGGGCGGCTCGTGGTAGTCGAGCACGGCATCGCGGGTCGGCTCGTCGATCGCGCGATCGCTTGGAGGCGTCGAGCGCACGAATGGCCCCGGCGGCGGGTCGGAATCGATGGCGACGATCGCTTCCTCGACTTCGGGGTCGTCGCGCAGCTCGTCGAGGGTGCGGTCCCACTGCCCGACTTCGACGGTTTCGGGAATGCGCCCCGACCAATTCAAAATCGTACCACCGGCATACATCGAGCTTTCGGGTCGCACCGCCTGAAAACCCGCGGGCGTATCTCGTCGGGGACGGGCCGGTGGCGGCGCAGGCTGCCACCCCGGGTCGACCTCGGGCGGCGAGTCGGTCGGCGGCGCGAGCATCGTCGGCGATGCGGACGGCCTTGTGACCGCATCCTCCAGAACTAGGTCATCCGCCGCGGGAGAGGGAAGCGAGACCGGCGTCGACTTCATATCCGAAGGGGGCACCGACGCCGGCATCCAGGCTGCCGCGGACCCCGACACCGCTTCCATCTCTGGCGCTGTCACCGAGGTCGACGACGTCTCCAGATCCGGGAGCCGCGGCGCACCGGGTACCGAAACCCCTTCGACCGACAACCCGGCTGGCCCTGGAATCGTGTTGATCCCCTCCTTAGGGGCCGGCGCTGAGGACCGAACCGAGACTTCGGTCAGAATCGGAATACTGTCCTGGATGCGCCCAACTTCGCGAACCATCCCCTCGAAGTAGAGGTCCACCAACTTTCGAAGCGCGTCGACGTGGTCTCCGCCATGCTCGCGAAGGAGCGCCCCGACCGTTCGCTGTGCATCGATGAGCCGTACCATGTCGTTCTGGTCGTCCGGCATGTCCCGAAGCCGCTCTCGAAGCATCTGCGGGTCGACTTCGAGCACCGCATCGAACGATGGAAGAAGCTCGGACAAACGGCTCCACTCGTCGAGCCGTCGCATCCCTTCCATGAGGAGCGCTTGCGTCGTTCGGTGAACGGTGCGCTCACTCAAGCTCACGCGCCTGAACTCGAGGTCGAAGGTGCCATCACGCCAAAGCAAGTGACGGTAGACCGCCTCTTCCCCGACCAACTCCTCGACGGTGGCGTTGATCACCGCGCCCGAATCGAAGGAGATCATCCCCTCCTGCCCATCGGTAGAAACGAGGGTGAGCACCCCGGACTTCCGGCTCACGTCGATCGTCTGCAGCAGATCGACGACGCTCATTTCGGTAAGCGAACCACTGAACCGAGTCCTGGCGTCACTGCTCTTGTGCGCGAGCCCTGCGCGCGCTTGCCGCGCGAGCTCGATGCCAACGCGCGCGACCACCTCCCGAATGTAGATCGGCTTGGTGAGATAATCCTGGACGCCGAGCTCGAGCCCACGGATCTTGCTTTCGATCGACTCGTCGCTCGACAGAAACATGAACGGGATGTGTGACCATTCAGAGTTCTGCCGCAGCTGCTCCACGAACTCGAAGCCATTCAGGTCGCTGAACGTGGTGTCGGAGAGGATCAGGTCCGGCTTGTTGGCGTGCAGAATCTCCAGCGCCTTCCCCACACCGGGACACCCGGCCACATTGTAGCCCGCGTTCCGGAGGCTCACCTCGAGCACACGGAGACTACGGGGATCGGCATCGACGACGAGGAGGCTTTGCTTGGTCACTGCAACCTTTTGTCAGCCGGAGTGTGCGAATGGGCGCACCACCATGTCAAGCATGCCTTCCACTCCCCGACGTGATAACTTGGCAATCGTGGAATGAAAAAGTTTGGGGGCATCCGGGGCATGATCATCGGCGCAGTACTCGTACTGGCCAGCTGTGAGAAGCCGCACGCCGAAATGGCCTTTCACAAGCTGGACGCTAACTTCGGAGGCCTGCAGGGAGGCAAGACCGTGAAGGTCGTCGGCCGGGGCCTGCGGCTCGATATCGGCTATGCCGTCTACTTCGGCCGCCTTCGGTCCCCGCAGGTGTCGATTCAGAGCGAGAAGGCCTTGCTGGCCGTTACGCCGCGGCGAGCGGCTTCCGGGACGGTGGACGTGACCATCCGCGCGGACAACGGATCGGTGTTCGTGATCAAGCAAGGCTTCGAATACATCAACCAAGCGGGCAACCTCTTGGACGACCCCGCAGCGCCGTAGCTCTCACGGGCCGGCGTCGTCTGGTCGGTCTGGTCGGTTTGGGCCCGCATCGAGTGCTGGCAAGCACACGCCGGAGAGGCAGACCAAACCAATGGCGCACTGGTCGGCTCGTGTGCACGGCTCATCGAGCTGCTTCGGGTGCGTATCGCGGCCGCAGCCCAACAAGGCGAGACAGAACGACAACCTCAGGAGTCGGCGAAGCATCGTCGCGACGATAGCGCAGCCCGCGATGCGTGACCACGCCCCTCGTCGCAAACGCTGCTAGGCTCCGGGCCGTGGACATCCGGCTGCTGATCCCGGAGCTCTTCGAGAAGCTCAGCCTCATTGCGACCGCGGGCCTTCTTGGGGTGCTCGTGCCCCCGCTGCGCAACCGCTTGCTGGGCGTGGGCCGACCACGAGACATCGCGGTCGTGGTCATCTTCGGGCTGTTGTTCTCGCTGTGGGGCTCGACGATGGGCTTTGAGTGGAGGGGGCACTTTCTCAATCTTCGCGCCATCGGCATCATGATCGCCGGCATTTTGGGGGGACCTCGTGCCGGCGCCCTGACCGGGCTCCTGGGCGGCGGCTTCTACGTGACGCGGGTCGTCCCGGAGGAGTTTCCCTGGGCCCTCATCGCGTCGGGCCTCGACGGATGGCTCGCAGGCCGGATGTCGGTGCGGCGGGAGAAGATGTTCATCGGCTGGCGGGTGCTCGGCGCGGCGGCACTCGTTCAGCTCCCGGGGTTGACCGTCACGGGGGCCGGCATGGCCGTCTCCGGCGTGAGCCCCATCGGGGCACTGCCTTCGCTTGCCGCCCAGCTCGGCGGGGTTGCGGTGGGCGTCGCCCTTTTCGTGAATGTCGCGTTGGTCGTGATCTCACGCCAGGAGCAAGCCGTCGCGCTGGTCGAGGCCCAAGCGGCCGCCAACGCCCTTTCACTCACCGCGTTGCGAAGCCGCCTCGAGCCGCACTTCTTGTTCAATGCGCTCAACACATTGCGCGCGACAATCCGGCGCGATCCAGAGCAAGCGCGCGCGCTAGTATCTGACCTCGCCGACCTCTATCGATACCTTCTGCACCACCCGCATGATGCTTCGGTGGTAAACGAGGTCGAACACGCCTGTGCGTATCTTGCGATCGAGAAGGCGCGTCTCGGGGACGAGCGCCTCGCGGTTCAGACATCGATCGACGAGAGCGTGCGCGAAACCCGGATCCCCGCGTTGCTACTCCAACCGATCGTCGAAAACGCAGTCAAGCATGGCATCACGCCGAAACAAGGGCTTGGGAAGATCACGATTCGGGCATCGGATCTCGGGGAGCGCCTCCGAATCGAGGTCGAGGATGAGGCCGACGGACCGCATCGCGGGTCGACCACGAAGGGCTCGGGGTTGGCACTGCAAACCTTGCGCAAGCGCCTCGATCAACAATACGAGGGGAAAGCCAGCCTCCAGCTTTCTCCGCTGGAACGCGGTACTCTGGTGACGGTGGAGTTGCCGAAGCACGCGGGCATGCCAGGAGGGAAAGCATGAGCATTCGCGCAATCGTCGTTGATGATGAGCCTCTGGCGCGCGACGAGCTCCGCTTCATGCTCGGGCAGTGTGAGGACGTCGAGGTCGTCGGCGAAGCTCGCAGCGCGCCCGAGGCGCAAGGGCTTTGCGACGAAGAGCAGCCCGACGTCGCATTCCTCGACCTTCGGATGCCTGGTCCCGATGGCGTCGCGCTCGCAGAAACGCTCATGGCGAACCACCCGGACCTCAAAGTCGTGATCGTGTCGGCACACGACGAAGGCGCACTGCGCGCGTTCGAAGCGCGCATCGCGGACTACTTGCTCAAACCAGTCCGTCTCGAACGATTGCGTCAGGCGGTCGAGCGCGTTCGGAGCGCGTCTAGCGGAGCCGGGGACGGCCCCGAACGGCTGGAACGCATCGCCGTGCGCCGCAAAGATGCCTACGTGGTTCTCGAGCTCGGCGACGTGATCTACTTCGAGGTCAAAGACGAGCTAGTGTGGGCCGTCATAGAAGAAGACCGACTTGCGATCGACAAGACGCTCGCCAACTTGGAAGATGAGCTCGACCCGGAAGCGTTCTTCCGCTCGCATCGCGGCTTCATCGTTCGCTACGATCGGATCCGCGCCATCGAGCCAACGGGGGCCGGCACCTACCAGCTCCTCCTCGACCATCCGGAGGCGCCGAAGATCCCCCTCGCCCGGGAGCGAGCGAAGAAGCTCCGCGAGCGCATCCCTTTTTCCGGCTGACCGTGTGGCCAGGCATCGCTGCTGACGAAAACCCTTAGCGTTTGGGCGTCTTGATGGTAAGTCCCGTCGCATGAAGGGGACACGGATCACTCAACTGTTTGCGCTCAGCGTCCTCGCTGCCGCGCTTACTCTGTCGGGCTGCAAGAAGGGCAAGGACAGCTCCAACGCCGCTGATGAGAAACGGGAGCCGCCTCCACCGTCGGGCACGATGAGTCTGCAAGGCATGTACTCCTACATGGCCGACGCGGGGTTCTTCGTGGACTGCGCAACCCACGAGCAGTGGCCGGTCGCCCACGAAGGCGACAACGCAACATTGGAGCGCGAGTACGGGAACGCCAAGATCGCGCCAGGTGCGCCGTTGCTCGTCACCGTGGAAGGCGGCTTGGATTTGCGCCCCAAGGTCGTCGGCCGGGGCAAAGAGACCACTCTGATCATCGGACGCTTCGTGCGCACTTGGCCGAGGGAAACCTGTGGAGGCGTGCAACCCGTCACTCTCGAAGACACCACCTGGGCATTGCTCGAGCTCAACGGCAAGACGATCACGGTCGAGGTGCACGACAAGGCGCCCTACCTCGAGCTCAACTCCAAGAAGGCGAGCTCCTATGGCTTCGGCGGATGCAATCGCTTCTTTGGTTCGTACGAGACGTCCGGGGCGTCTCTCACGTTCGGCGCCATGGGCGCAACCCGGATGGCGTGCGCCGAGGGCATGGACCAAGAGCAGGAGCTCCTCACCGCGCTTGGCTCGACCACCCGATACGAGATTCACGGCTCCAAGCTCATGCTCTTCGCAGAGAAGACGCTAGTCGCGCGGCTCGAAGCCAGAGCCCCGTCGGAGTAGCAACGTCACGATCGGAGAACGGCTCCCGACGCACGTGCTCGCGATTGGGAGCCCCGTCGCCACGGCTCCACACGTCGACACACGGCTAGGCGCCGACCCAATCGCTGTGCCGCACATCGGGAGCCGTTCTCCTATGTAGAAGTCGACGTACGGAGGGGAGTGTCGGGATATAGTGCGTGGCCCAAGCTCCCAAGTCTATCCGGCCACCTTTGCAGGCCGCCCCGTCCGCGGGATCTGCGTGTCGCGTTCCCCCGTGCCCCGGTTGCTTCATCTATCGACAGCGTGCGGCCTGAGCTGTACGTATGGTTTGATGAAGATTGGGATCGTATCAATCAACGTCGGCGGCCCTTCGACTGCCGAGCATATGATCGAGGTAGTGCAGCATGCGGAGGCGGCGGGGATCGAGTCGGTGTGGACCTTCGAGCATGTGATCGTGCCGGTCGACTACGACTCGAAGTATCCGTACGCCGCTTCGGGAAAAATGGGGATCGCACCGGAGGCTTGGTTCCTCGACCCTTTGATCTCGTTGGCACACGTGGCCTCTGCAACGAAGACGATCCGCCTCGCCACGGGCGTGAACATCCTCCCGCAAACCAATCCACTTCTCTTTGCCAAGCAAACGGCCTCGCTCGATGCGCTTAGCGGCGGGCGGTTGACGCTCGGGCTCGGAATCGGTTGGCTCGCCGAAGAATACGCAGCCATGGGGACACCATTCGAGCGACGCGGGGCGCGCTTCGACGACTACCTCGAGGCCGTGAAGAAGGTTTGGAGTGGCGACGTCGACGAGCACGAAAGCGAGTTTCTCTCGTGGCACAGCTTCAGGAGCTACCCGACCCCCGCGCAGAAACCGCACCCACCGATTCTGATCGGCGGTACGACGACCCAAACCCTGCAACGCGTGGTGAACGCTGCAGACGGTTGGTACGCTCCGATGGACTCACAGCAGATGCTCACGGACAAGATCGCGGAGCTCAAAGAGATCGCCGCCCAAGCGGAGCGGCCATTCGAGTCGATCGACGTCACGACGAACTGGCGCATCGCAAGACGTCCGGACGCATTGCCGGAGTTCGAGGACCTCGGCATCACGCGCGCCGTCGCGCTACTTGAAGCAACCGGCGAGTCCGACCCACGGAAGGCGATCGACCTGATCGCCTCCCGGGCCGGCTTGTAGTGCGCCGCAACGGCGTTACGTCAGGTGGGGTCGTTACATTCGGCCCACGCCTGTGCCTGACTCAGACAGTCCAACGCGGTGAGATTGCAATCGTTGTCCACGATGCAATCGAGATAGGCCGTCATTTCCGCGCCGCAGTTGTCGTCCAGGCCGGACTCCCTGCACGCGTCTAGGCACTGGTCGTAACCGACACCGGGAAGCACCCCGCCGAAGATGCAGGTTCCTCCACAGATGGCCTCGCACGAGCTGTTGCCTCCACCGTTGGACCCGCCCGAACCGCCCGAACCGCCCGAACCAGCGGACCCGTTGGAGCCCGCGCTGCCGCCTGACCCTGCCCCACCGCCGTTACTACTGTCGTCGTCCCCACAGCCGGTGATAGCCAGCATCGAGCCAAACACGATCGCCCACAAAATCTGCCGCTTTTTCATCGCCCCAACCTCCTGCGCCATCATGTGCGACAGCGTCCGTGAATGTGGGTACCAGAACACTGGGGGTTTGTTCAAGAATTTCCGGTGAGCGGGGGCTTGGGTGCTGGCCTGGTGTGGTTTAGTTACACCGCCCGCCCACACCCGTAGTCCTCCCTGCCGCGGCATTCGCTTCGCCCTGCCTTGGCGGCGCTTTGCGCCGGGCTTCGCCTTTGGCTCGCGCTGCCGCCTACCCTGGGGAAGACTGGCGGGATGCTGGCGCGTAATTTAGGGGAGATTCTTGTGCTTGACGGCCCCGGGGCTCCGGCCCATATTCCGGCCCCTTCAGGCAAAGAAATACCCATTTTTCAAGAGAATTAGCGCGAGTAACGCATGGCACTGACCGCCGATAGAAAGACCGAGTTGATCGGCCAATTCCGCAACCACGACACGGACACGGGCTCCCCCGAAGTCCAGATCGCCATTTTGAGCGAGCGGATTACCTACCTGACCGACCACTTCAAAACCCATAAGAAGGACCATCACTCCCGCCGTGGGCTGCTGAAGATGGTCAGCCAGCGGCGTCGGCTCCTCGACTACGTCCGTTCCCAGGACGTGGAGCGATACCGCAAGATCATTTCAGAGCTTGGCATTCGGAAGTAAGCTGGGCCCCGGGGCGTTGTCCCCTTAGAACGCGGGTTCCTTTGCGTCGGGTCCGGAGTTCGCTCTTCGCTTCGATGATTTGAGTTGGGGCTCAAATCCTGGAACCGGGGACCGAGACCGCTCTCGCCGTGAACACGGACCGCATGCGCGGTGTACCGCGCGGAAGGCGAAGAGAGCGATGATAATCAGAGAATCCGTTAAGGTTGGTGACAAAGAGATCACCATCGAGACGGGCCGTATTGCCAAACAGGCATCCGGCTCCGTATTGGTGAGCAGTGGCGAGACGATGGTTCTCGTCACGGTCGTCGGAAACAAAGAAGCACGGCCCGGTGCGCCGTTTTTTCCGCTGACCTGCGACTACGTCGAAAAGACCTACGCTGCCGGCAAGATCCCGGGCGGTTTCTTCAAGCGCGAGGCCAGGCAGCGCGATCATGAGATCCTCACCTGCCGACTGATCGACCGGCCCTGCCGCCCCCTCTTTCCCGACGGATACATGTGCGAGACACAGGTCATCGCAACCGTGATCAGCGCAGACGGGAGCAATCAGTCCGACGTGCTCGCAATGGTGGGCGCCTCGGCGGCCATTCACATCAGCCCGATTCCCTGGGCAGGACCCATCGCCGGTGTGCGTGTCGCGCGCGTCGACGGCAAGCTGATCGCGAACCCGACCTACCAGGAGCAAGAGAACAGCGAGTGCGAGCTGATCGTGGCCGCGTCCAAGGACGCGATCGTCATGGTCGAGGGCGAAGCCAAGGAAATGTCCGAAACGGACCTGATCGAGGCCATCCAGTTCGGTCACCAGGCGGTGCAAGGTGTCCTCGAGCTCATCGAGAAGATTCGTGAGGCGGTCGGCAAGGAGAAGTGGGCCTACACGCCGCACGTGCGGGACACCAAGATCGACGCGCGCGTCAAAGAGGCGGGCCTCGCGAAAGTCATCGAGGCTTGCAACATCGCGGAGAAGCACCCGCGCTACGGCCGCTTTAGCGAAATCAAGAAGGAAGTCGTGGCCGAGTTGGCGTCCGAGTTCCCCGATCTCGAAGGCGATATCAAGGGTGCCTACGAGGACCTTCGCTACAACACGATGCGCGGGCAAGTGCTCGACGAGAAGCGCCGCGTCGATGGTCGTGACTACAAGACTGTCCGACCCATCGCGATCGAGGTTGCCCTCCTCCCGCGCGTCCATGGGTCGACGCTGTTTACACGAGGCGAGACGCAGAGCATCGTCACCGCAACCCTCGGCACGCGTCAGGACGAGCAAAAGATCGACGGCCTCACCGCGGAGTACTACAAGCCGTTCCTTCTCCATTACAACTTCCCGCCCTACTCGGTCGGTGAGACGAAGTTCCTCCGCGGTCCCCGGCCGTCGCGAGATCGGGCACGGAACCCTCGCGGAGCGCGCCCTGACCAAGGTGCTTCCCTCGCGCGAAGACTTCCCCTACACGATCCGAATCGTCTCGGAGATCACCGAATCGAACGGCTCGTCGTCGATGGCAACCGTGTGTGGCGGAAGCTTGGCGATGATGGATGCGGGTGTCCCCATCAAGGCCCCGGTCGCCGGTGTGGCAATGGGTCTCATCATGGAGGGCGAGAAGTACGCCGTCCTGACCGACATCCTCGGCGACGAGGATCATCTCGGCGACATGGACTTCAAGGTCTGCGGAACCGACAAGGGCATCACCGCCATCCAGATGGACATCAAGATCGCCGGCCTGAAGTCGGAGATCATGCACGAAGCCTTGGAGCAGGCGCGCGAAGGACGGCTGCACATCCTCGAGAAGATGAACGAGGTCATGGCGACTCCCCGCCCCGAACTTTCGAAGTACGCGCCTCGCATCGAGACCCTCAAGGTCAAACCCGACCAGATCCGCGTGATCATCGGGACCCGGCGGCAAGATGATCAAGGCGATCACCGAGCAGACCGGCGCCAGGATCGACATCAGCGACGACGGTACGGTCAGCATCGCATCGCCGGACGGAGAAGCCCTCAAGAAGGCAATCGAGATCATCGAGAGCCTCACGCTGGAGCCGGAGATCGGCACCAAGTACAAGGGCGTCGTGCGACGCGTCGAGAACTACGGCGCGTTCCTCGAGATCGCACCCGGTAAGGATGGACTCCTGCACGTCACCGACATGGAGTGGGGCTTCGTCGAGAAGGTCACGGACGTGATGGATCTCGGAGACGAGGTCGATGTCGTGATCAGCGACATCGATCGCGAAGGCCGCATCAAGCTTTCTCGTAAGGCTCTGCTCGAGAAGCCCGAGGGATACGTCGAGCCCCAGAGAAGGGAACGTCGTGACGGCGGTGGCCGAGGTGCGGACGCGACGGCGGACGCGACGGCGGCCGCGACGGTGGACGCGGCGGACGCGACGGTGGACCCGGCGGCGCGACGGTGGACGTGACCGAGACTGGCGGCCGTGATGGAGACCGGGATCGTGGGCGCGAAGGGTGGCCGTGAAGGCGGCAGCGATCGCGATCGCGGCGGCGAGAAGAAAGATTAATGGCAACGCTGCGCGTCTACAAGATGCGCGCCGACGCGGTCGTTCCGCGTTACAAGACGAGCGGCGCGGCGGGGATGGACCTCGCCGCTTGCCTCTCCTCCCCGCTCACGCTTGCGCCGGGCGGGGTGGCCCGCGTGCCGACAGGACTGCAGATCGCGCTACCCGCCGGACACGAGGGTCAAGTGCGCCCGCGTTCCGGCTTAGCAGCGCGCCACGGCGTCACGGTGCTCAACGCTCCGGGTACCATCGACGAAGACTACCGGGGCGAGGTCCAAGTGCTTCTGATCAACCACGGCAGCGAAGCCTTCACGATCGAGTCAGGAGACCGGATCGCGCAGCTCGTCGTGGCACCGGTTGTGCGGGTTGAGATCGAGACCGTAAAGAACGAAGCGGCGCTCGGGGGAACGGAGCGCGGTGAAGGTGGGTTTGGGAGCACGGGTCGCTAGACTTGCCCCTGGGCTCTGAATGGCGTCCGGCTACAGGGCCCGGTCCATCAACTGCGCGATCGTCGTCTTCGGCGCCGCACCCACGTGCTGTGCGACGAGCTCGCCGCCCTTGAAGACCATCAACGTTGGGACGCCGCGGATGCCGTATTTCGAGGCGATGCCGGGGCTCTCGTCGATATCGAGATGAGTCACTTTGACCTTGTCGACGTACTCGTCCGCAAGCTGATCGATGAGCGGCGCAATCTGCTTACACGGACCGCACCACACCGCCGAAAAGTCGACGAGCACGGGAGCGTCCGACTGGAGCACTTCCGTGTCAAAGTTCAGGTCGTTCACCGCGTGTACGTTTGCGCCAGCCATCTGAGCTCCTCTTGGGGTTATCCGAGAGGAACTAACTAAGGACGCTGCGCCCGCTTGTCAATGTGCCGCCCCTCACGGCTACCGCCCAAAACCCCATCATGGTAGGCTTTTTCGTGGCCTGCCCCACACTCATGGAGGCCTCGACAAGACCATGAAAGCTGGCCTCTTCATCGCTACCGCGGTTCTCTACGCCGTCGCCTGTATCCTCTACCTGTTCCTGCTGACCCGAGGCTCGGGCAAGGTTCAGCGGATGCCAGGGACGGTCTTCGTCACCGCCCTCGGCGCCCATCTCGCATTCTTGGTGCTAGAGGCCCCGTCCCCCGGCGAGCTGCCTCTAGGGGACATCTCTCAAATCTTGAGCCTATCGTCGTTCTTGATCGGCATCGCGTTTCTAGTCGCGTCCTACCGCTTCGACGTCACCATGCTCGGCGCCTTCGTGGTGCCGCTGTCGCTGATGCTCTTGCTCGCATCGGGCCTCGGCAGCAGCTACGCGCCGGTCTCCCCGAGAGTGCAATCCGCCATGTTGACGCTCCACATCGGCGCCAACGTAATCGGCCTTGTCGCGTTCGCCCTCGCATTTTCCGCGGGTGTTGCGTACATGCTGCAGGAACGGCTGCTTCGGCGTCGCCAGCTCAGTGGCGCCTTTCAACGACTCCCGTCTCTCGATGTCCTCGACACGATGGGGCTACGCGCCGTGTTGGTGGGCTTCCCGCTCCTGACCTTCGGCATGGTCACCGGCACGTTCTGGTTGTTGCGCTCAGGGGGATCGGAGTTCTATGTGAGCCAAGCGCTTGGTCTGGTCGCCTGGGCAATCTTCGCAAGCGTGATCGTCCTTCGCGTGGCCGTTGGATGGCAGGGCCGAAAGGCCGCGCTCGGCACGATGATGGGGTTTGTGTTTACACTGCTCGTGTTGGCTGGGTACGCCCTCCGAGCCGCCAGTGGGAGCGCATGATGCGCGACTTCGTCGTCGTCGGGCTGTCCCATCGAACCGCACCCGTGGAAGTCCGCGAACACCTCGCCGTCGCCCCGGATCGCCTCGAGCAGGAGCTTCGCGAGATTACGGCCAACGGACGGCTCGACGAGGCACTGCTGATTTCGACCTGCAATCGGGTCGAACTCTACGCGACCAGCGCGAACCCAATCGAAGCCTCGCGAATCGCGAAGGATGCCCTCACCCGACGCCTCCCGGGCAGCGCGGCCGACGACGTGCTCTACCAGGAGCGCGGCGTCGACGTCGTCCGGCACGTCTTCCGGGTCGCTTCGAGTCTGGACTCTCTCGTCGTCGGCGAGCCCCAAATCCTCGGTCAGGTGAAAGAGGCCTTCGACGCGGCGAAGGGCGCCGGCACGATGGGCACCCTTCTCGGCCGTTGCTTCACCCAAGCCTTTGCAACGGCGAAGCGAGTTCGAAACGAAACCGGGATCGCCGAGGGCACGGTGAGCGTCAGCTCGATCGCATGTGAGTTGGCCAAGAAGATCTTCGGCAACCTGAAGGGCCGCAGAACGCTCTTGATCGGTGCAGGAGAGATGGGAGAGTCCGCCGCGCGAAGTCTCCTGCAAACTGGAACAGACCTGCATGTGCTCAACCGCAGCGAGGAGCGAGCGCGCGCCCTCGCCGAATCTTGCGGCGGGCGAGCCGTCGCCTACGAGCGGCTCACCATGGAGCTCGCCGCCGCGGACGTGGTCATTGCGTCCACAGCAAGCCCCCAATTCATTCTAACGCCGGAGCTAATGAAGTCTGTCGTGCGAACCAGGCGTCATCGCCCCTTGTTCATCATCGACATCGCCGTTCCGCGCGACGTCGACCCGCGCGTCGGCAGCATGGACAACGTGTTCGTCTACGACGTGGACGACCTGCAACAGGTGGCCGAGGAGAACCTGGCCGTCCGCGCTCGGGAAGCGGCTCAGGCCGAGCACATCGTCGAAGAGGAGCTCGCTGCCTTCGTGAATTGGCGGCGTTCGCTCGAGCTTGCCCCGACGATCGTCGCTCTCCGGGAGCGTTTTGGCCAGATCGCACAGGAAGAGCTGCAGCGCGCTTTGCCCCGGCTCGAAGGCCTGAGCCAGTCCGATCGTGCCGTGTTGGAAGCGATGGGGCGCTCGCTGGTCAACAAGCTGCTTCACCAGCCGATGACCCAGCTCAAAGCGGGTGCGGGCGAGCCGGACGGGCCGCTCCTGATCGACGCGGTCCGCCGGCTTTTCGCACTATCTGAGGAAAGCCCTGCGGAGAAGGAGCCCTCGACGGACGCTGGCGCAGACACCAAGGTCACCCACTTGGCCACCGCGACAACAGGGTCGACAGGCAAATCGAAGTGAAACTGCGCATCGCAACACGCGCGAGCAATCTTGCTCTCGTCCAGACGCGCTGGGTCGGCGCACAGATACAGCGCCACTTCCCCGAAATCGTCATCGAGGAAGTCCACGTTCGGACCCAAGGCGACCGCATCCAAGATCGTCCGCTGGCCGAGGTGGGCGGCAAGGGGCTTTTTGTGAGCGAGGTGGAAGCGGTGGTCGTGCGGGGCGATGCGGATTTCGCAGTCCATTCATTGAAAGACGTGCCGGGCGACGTTCCACTCGCCGAAGGGATGGGCATCCTCTGCGTGCCCGTCCGCGAAGACCCGCGGGATGTACTTGTCACTGTCGACGGCACCGACTTGGCGTCGTTGAAGAGGGGCGCCAAGGTTGGCACGACCTCGCGCCGTCGGGTGGTACAACTTCAACGTCAGCGTCCCGACCTCGGCTTCGTCCCGCTTCGCGGCAACATCGAAACGCGCATTCGCAAGCTCCGCGAGGGCCAATGCGACGCGGTCGTCCTGGCCGCGGCGGGCCTTGCCCGCACAGGAGTGCTCGAACAGACGCCCCACTCGCTTCTTCCGCCGGACATTTGCCTGCCCGCCGTCGGACAGGGAGCGCTCGCGATCGAGGGCGCCCTTGGCAACGAGACGCTGCTCGAACAGCTCAAAGCGATCGAAGATCTCACCGCACGCATCCAGGTCACCGCGGAGCGAGCGATGCTTCAGAAACTGGAGGGCAACTGCCACTCGTCGATCGCGGGCCACGCTAGCGCTGAGGAGGGAAGGCTCAGGCTCGAAGCGATGGTGGCCTCGTACGATGGCGATCAAATGCTTTCGGCGGCGTCGGACACCTACCTCGACCTCGCCTCACCCGATGCGATCGAGCAAGCGCATCAGTTGGGTGAAGAAGTGGCCGACCATCTGCTGTCACAGGGCGCCCGCGATTTGATTCGCCAGGCCGAGCTGGCCGCAGTCCAGAATCAGTTGATTAGCAACTGAGCGTCGGAGAGCGGCGCATAGCCGAGGATCCGACGCACCCCGTCAATCGATTGCTGAAGCCACGCGTCTCCCCCACGGCGGCCGACACTCGCGACGTAGACGGTGTCTCCATCGAGCGACACCTCACAAACATCGACGCTCTGTCCTTCGAGCGCGCCCGGTAATCGTCCGCTGAACGAGGGGGAGCTCATGAGCGGCGCGACCGCACCGAGGGCTTCGCATACCGAACGCTCGCCAGCGCCTGCAACCAGCAGTCCGTTGTCGATGGCGACGACCACGGCGTCGAGCTGGCCTTCCGAGCGCGAGTGCTCGAGCTGAAGACACAGTGCGCGGTACGGGTCCTGACTTCGGCGTATGCGGCGTTCATTCATGAGGGCTCCCTGCAAGATGTAGGTGTATGTAGCCTATTGTCGTACGATGCGGGGAGCAAAGATTCTGCAGAACCCAGTGATTTCCACAAGATCGACACCCCGAGCAGGGCTGCTAGAGTCGCGCTGCAATGAGTCTCGCGGACGTGCTTGGCAGTCACCGGGTGGTCGTGACCGTCGGCAGCGGCGGGGTCGGAAAGACCACGACAGCGGCAGCGATGGCTGTACATGCTGCGATGGAAGGCCGAAAAGTCCTCTGCCTGACGATCGATCCGGCGCGGCGCCTCGCCAACAGCCTCGGTCTCGACGAAATGATGACCAGCGAGCAGGACGTTCCCCACTCGCTGTTTGAGAGCCACGGTCTCGAGTGTAAGGGGTCGCTGTCGGCGATGATGCTCGACACGAAGCGCACGTTCGATGGGCTCGTCGAGAAGTACGCCTCAGACGAGGAATCGCGCGACCGCATCCTCAACAACCAGATCTATCAGTACGTCGCGAGCTCCTTGGCGGGCACACAAGAGTACATGGCGATGGAGAAGCTTTACGAGGTCCGCAAGGATCCGAAGTGGGACCTCGTCGTGCTCGACACGCCGCCGACGGCCAGCGCACTCGACTTCCTCACGGCGCCGGAACGACTCATCGACGCGATCGACTCGCCGGCTATGCGCTGGTTTCTCCAGGTCTTCGAGGGCGCCGGCAAAGAAGCGTTTGGATTGGTCGGCCGCGGCGCAACCGTACTGCTCAAAGGGATTGGCAAGATCACTGGCCTCGAGTTCTTGGAACAAGTGGCCGAGTTCGTCAGTGGGATCAACGACCTGTTCGGCGGCTTCAAGGAACGGGCCGAGCAGGTTTCCGATGCGCTGCGGAGCCCCGAAGTTGCGTTCGTGTTGGTGACGAGCCCCGACCCGCTCGCGATCGGAGAAGCCCAGTTCTTCAGTGACAAACTGCAAGATGCGGGAATGAACCGCGAGGGGATCGTGGTTAATCAGGTGCACTCTCTCATTGAGCAGCCCACCATGTCCGTCGAAGACCAGGTTGCGTCGTTGCGCGACGTGTTACCCGCGTCGATCGATGCCGGTGATATCCAGCCCCGTCTCAGCGAGGCGCTGCAAGCCGAACGCGGCTGGGCGATCGCGGACCGCGCACAGGTCGATCGATTGGACGAGCAGGTGGGTGCAGATACCCGTATTGTGGAAGTTCCTGCGTTCGATCAAGATGTCCACGACCTCGCGGCCCTTGCGAGAGTGGCTTCGTTCCTCACGGTAGCCGTCTGAGCCGAAACCATGCCGACCCAATCCCCAGCGACTTGGAGCGCCATCATCCTCGCGGCAGGCGAAGGCACGCGCATGAAGAGCGACCGGCCCAAGGTCCTCCACGAGATCGCCGGCCGGGCGCTGGTGTCGTGGGTGGTGCAAACCGCGCTCGTTGCGGGTGCAGCACGCTGCCTGGTCGTGGTCGGCCACGGCCGGGGCGACGTCGAGAAGGAGTTGGTGACCCGATTCGGGAAGCGTGTGGAAATGGTACTTCAGCCAGACCAACGCGGCACTGGGGACGCCGTCCGGTGTGCGATGGAGGCGGACCACACGCCCGAGGGTCGACTGGTCATCCTCTACGGCGACTGTCCCCTGATCCCCGTCGCGCTGCTGCACGATCTCGTGGGCCGTTCGGACCGAGCAGGCGCGGAGCTCGCGCTGGTGACGGCCACCCTGACGGATCCAAGCGGCTACGGCCGAATCGTCCGCAACAGCGCCGGTGACGTTCAGCGAATCGTCGAGGACCGGGACTGCTCGGAGGAAGAGCGCGTCATCCAGGAGGTCAATCCGGGGCTCTACGCGGTGCGCGCGGACTTCTTGCGGGCGTCCATCGCCCAGTTGACACCCGACAATGCCCAAGGTCAGCTCTACTTGACCGACGTGGTCGAGCTGGCCGCCAACAGGGGCAAGTTGGTAGATCTGAGAGGCGACATGGAGGACCTTACAGGCGTGAACGACCAAAGGGACCTGGCGCTCGCGGCGGCCACACGCCGACGACGCATGGCGGAGGAGCTCGCACGCAGCGGGGTCGGAGTTGCCGACCTCGACACGCTCTACATCGACGCAGCATGCGAGGTAGAGCCTGGCGCAACGCTAGGAGCGAACGTGCATCTGCGCGGGCGATGCGTCATTCGAGCCGGCGCTCACATCGACGTGGGTTGCGTGCTTACGAACGTCGTCATCGAACAGGACGCGAAGATATTGCCGTACACGGTGGCGACCGACTCGACGATCGGCGAAGGCGCCCAGGTCGGCCCGTTCAGCCACTTGCGTCCGCAAACGCAGCTCGGTCCGCGCAGCAAAGTCGGCAACTTCTCGGAGACGAAGAAGACGATCGTCGGCGAGGGTTCGAAGGTGAACCACCTTTCCTACGTCGGAGACGGCATCATTGGCGAGGGCGTCAACATTGGCGCCGGGACGATCTTCTGCAACTACGACGGCGAGCAGAAGCACACCACGGTGCTCGAGGACGGCGTCTTCGTCGGGAGCAACACGCAGCTCATCGCGCCGGTGACGGTCAAGAAGGGAGCCTACGTGGCGAGCGGGACGACCGTCACCCGGGACGTTCCGGAGAACGCCCTCGCCCTGTCTCGATCGAAGCAGGAAAACAAGGAGGGCTATGCTTTGCGCCTCCGAGCGCGTCTTCGCCCGAAGAAGAAGCCCTAGCCCAGGCTGGGCTAGGCCCCGCGGGGCGGTGCCTTCTCAGAAAGAAAGCGTGAAGCTGCCGCCGGCCGGGCTGACGCTGAAGTCGAGGTCCGGGCCTTCTTCGGTCTTCTGATAGTACTGGCTAGAACAAGCGATGCCTCGATACGCCTCGTACGCTTTGAGCGAGCCTTTCGGCGCGGTCGCGGTCTGAATCCCGGCCAACAACGGAGGCGCGACGTAGATTCCTGCAGTCAGACCGCGGCTCTGCCCGGTCCAGTGGGTAGCCTTGATGGTACCACCGACGACGCCGTACGTGAGCATTCCCACGACGCCCATTGGACCTGCCTGGAACTCCTCGATGCCCGCCGACTTCTTGAGAGTCTGGGTGGCGTAGAGAAGCTTGGCGCGGCGGGCCTCTTCCGTGCTGTCGTCCTTGCGGCGGATGCGCTTGGCGCCCCAGACGTCGGGTGCAGGGATGAACGCGTGGGTGGCCGCGAGGAAGTAGGCTCCGCCAGCGAGGTAGGCCCAGCCGAACTTGTCTGCGTCATTGCCATCCCTCGCAGCTTGGACGGCGGCGTAGGTCATGCCGGCGCCTGCGCCAGCCCAAAGGCTCATCCAGACGTACCGCCAACGGGTCGCCTGCTTCTTGCCGTCTTGCATTTTCCCTTCGATGTACCGAATGCGGTACTGCACCTCGTCATCGGTGAGCTCCTCGATACAGCTAAACGCATCCTGTGCGTTAGCGGCCCTGGGAGGCGCCAAGAGGGTGAAAGCAATCGCGCAGGTCAGGACCAGCGCGACACGTTGAATTGCACAATTCCGGTTTCGATGATGTTCAGCCACAACCTACCCCTGTTCGCCAGGTGGCCGGGATAGTACGCAAAACCTCCCCGAACTGCGATAGTGATTCGCATGACGCAGGCACTTTTTTTCTGGGACGGCATTCGCCGCTTCTTGTAGCGATCCAGTCTGACTAAACGTTTTGCGGGCTTCATGGCGGTCCCCCTCCGGACGCTGCCTGCCTCGACGGAGCCGATCAGGGCGGTATGCTGAGGGCGTGGATAGCGTTCTTTTTAAGGTCCTCATTACGGTTGCCGCACTCTCGGTGCTGATCATCATTCACGAAGGGGGGCACTACCTGGCCGCCCGGGCATTCGGCATGCGGGTCCTCAAGTACAGCATCGGGTTCGGTCCCACGCTGTTCCGCTACCAGCCCAAAGGTAGTCCCACGGTCTTCCAGGTCGCTGTGATTCCCTTCCTCGCTTACGTACAGATCGCGGGAATGAATCCGGCCGAAGAAGTCGATCCGGAGGACCCCGCGCTCTACCCAAACAAGAGCCTCTTCGCGCGGGTGACGACCATTGCTGCGGGACCGATCGCCAACTACCTGACGGCGTCGGCAATCGTCTTTGGCCTCGGCGTCACCAACACCTTGCCGCCCATGCAGCCCGCCGAACCGATGCAGGTGGGCCACGTGGTTCCCGACTCGCCGGCGGCGCAAGCGGGTCTCCAGGAGGGTGACGTCATTGCGATGGCGAATGGTCGAAAGATCAATGACGTCGCTGAGCTGATCGAGGAGACCGCCCCGCGTGCTGGGGAGCCGACCGTCTACGTGGTCGAGCGTGAAGGTCAGGCGCTACCGCCGATCACGATCACTCCCGCGGATCACGGCGGCCGAGGCCAAATCGGCGTGGGCGCCAAGTTGATCCGACTGTACGAAAATCTGAGCGCCTGGGACTCCGCGAAGCTGTCGATCGTGCTGCCCTACCAGCTGACGATGGCGCAGCTGAATGGCCTCGCCGACATGGTGAAACGGCGGAGCACCGAAGGCATTGGCGGCCCGGTCATGATGGGCAAGATGGTCGCCGAGGCCGCCCAAGCGGGCGCACCCGCGTTCCTCTGGATCTTGATGTTCATCTCCGTGGCCCTTGGCATGTTCAACCTCTTGCCGATGCCGGCGCTCGACGGGGGTCGACTGATTTTCCTGGGCTACGAGGCGATCACGCGCCGGCGCGCGAACGAGCGCTTCGAGATGGCCGTCCACGCGTTTGGCATCGTGTTCCTGCTCGGAGTCATGATCCTCGTCACCTATCGCGACATCTTCGGCTAGCGCTAGCGCCACACCGATTCGAGGAGCCAGGCCAGTGACCACTGTGACCGAGCAAAAGCTCACCGCGAACGGCCTTGCCCATCACGTCATTCGTTGGGGCGACTGCCCCGTAGACGTGGTGCTCTGCCACGGCTTGCTGGACATGGGGTGGAGCTTCGACGCCGTTGCACGAGACTTGGTCGCGGCCGGGCACGGTGTCGCATCGTTCGATTGGAGAGGTCACGGTCAAACCGACTGGACCGGCGCCGGCGGCTACTATCACTTCCCCGACTACGTTCTCGATCTCGACGAGTTGCTCCCACAGCTCAGCGACCGCCCCGTCCATCTCGTCGGGCACTCGATGGGAGGATCGGCTTGCGTGATGTACGCAGCGACCCGCCCGGAGAAGCTTCGCTCCTTGGCACTGATCGAAGGCCTCGGTCCCCCCGAGATGGAACCCCGTGATCCAGCGACACGGCTGCGCGCGTGGCTCGATGGTGTCGCCAAGGTGAGAAGCCGCACCCGGAAGCCGATGGACAGCGAACGAACCGTGTTGAGACGGATGCGCGTTCAGAACCCGGAGATCACCGACGAGCTCGGCTTATTTCTCGCAAGCAAGAGCACGAAGGCCGTCGATGGCGGAGTCCAATGGACGTTTGATCCATTGCACAAGACGCTGTCGCCGCAGCCCTTCCGAGCCGACGTGTTTGGCGAGCTTCTCGAGGCAATTACGGCACCTACCCTCGTTGTCTCCGGGGAGCGGGGCTTCCGCATCCAAGAAGAAGAACGAGTCGCCAAGATCAAGCACCATCGCCTCGTCGAAATCCCGGACGTCGGACACATGATCCATTGGTTCGAGCCGCACGCCCTGGCCTCCAAGCTCGCCGAATTCTTCGCCGAGCACGGGCCTTGACCAGATCTGGGGCGCGTGAAACGCTGCCGGCCCATGCGACGAATTTCGTTGGTTTCCCTCTTTCTGATCGGCGCGTTTGCGGGGCAGGCGGTCGCGGACGACGCTCCGGCAAGCGCAGATGAAGCCCGCCGTGCAAAGGTCTTCGCAACCGTCGGGAGTCAGACGATCACCGTCGGCGAGCTCGAGGACAAGATCAACACGCGCTCTCCGTACGCGCGCAAGCGATTCGCCGAACCCGCAGTGCTCCGGGAGTTTGTCGACAACCAGGTCAAGAACGAGCTCTTCTACCAGGGCGCCGAGAAGCTCGGGTACGCGAAGGACCGGGACGTCTCTAGATTCGTCGACCAGACGATCGTGCAGATGTTCGTTCGCAAAGAGTTTGAACCGACAAGCACGCCCGACGACGTAGCCTCGAAGAGCATCGCGGAGTACCACCGGGACCACCCTGAAGAGTTTCGTCGAGCGGAAATGCGGAGAGCAAGACACATTCTCCTCGCCAGCAAGGAAGAGGCCAAGGACATCCGCAATCAGCTCTTCGGGTCCGATACGAGTGTGTCGTTCCGCGCGTTGGCCAAGGAGCGAAGCCTCGACACCGAAACCAAGCTTCGCGGAGGGGACCTCCTCTACTTCACCGAGGATGGAAAACTCGTCGGCAAGGAGAGCGGCGCGGCGATCAACGCCACCCTGGCGAAAGCCGCGTTCAGCCTGGGAAGGACCGGCGAACTAAGCGAGCCGATCGACCTCGGCGACGGCAAGTGGAGCGTGCTCGAGCTCACCAGCGTTCGCCCCGAACGGGTCCAGACGCTCGAACAGGCGAGCGGCACAATCCGCCAGAAGCTCTGGCGCAAGGAACGCGAAGTCGCGCTCACGAAGGTGATGACCGAAGTACGCGCTGAGCTGAAGCCCGAGGTCTACCCCGAACGGATGGGCGCAATCGTCCTCGAGCGCTCCAACGAGCCGATCGAGCCCTCGCACCCGTAGAGACAGGCCTGGCTCTGGGGACTTGCCAAGCTCCCGCGCTCCGGGTACTAAATGAATGTTCATTCATTTAGTATCCGGGGAGCCATGTCATCCACATTCCAGCCTTTTAGGGAAGAGCATCAGATCTTCCGCCAGCAGGTCCGGGCCTTTGCCGAGAACGAGCTCGCCCCCAATGTCGACCAGTGGGAGGAAGATAAGCTCTTTCCCAACTCGGTGTTCAAGCGTGCGGGCGAGCTTGGAATCCTGGGCGCCCACTACCCGGAAGACGTCGGCGGTGGTGGCGGTGACTTTTGGATGAGCGTGGTGAAGTCCGAGGAGCTGGCCCGCTGCGGCTCGGCCGGTGTAACGATGGGCCTGTTGGTGCAAGCGGACATGGCGACGCCGGTGATCAACGACCTAGGCTCACGCGAGGTCAAAGACGAGTTCCTGACGCCTGCGATCCGCGGCGACAAGGTTGCGGCGCTCGGGGTTACTGAGCCAGGCGCGGGCTCGGATGTCGCGGGGCTTCGCACGACCGCGCGCGCGGTCGGCGACGAGTACGTCATCAACGGATCGAAGACCTTCATCACCAATGGCACGCGCGCGGACTTCGTGACGCTCATGGTCAAGACGGACCCCGACGCAGGCCACAACGGAATTTCCATCATCGTGTGCCCGACGGACGTGAAGGGCTTCAGCGTCTCCAAGGAGCTCGAGAAGGTGGGCAACTGGTCGAGCGACACGGCCGAGCTGTTCTTCGAAGATGTTCGCGTCCCAAAGCGCTACCTCCTCGGGCAAGAGGGAATGGGCTTCGTTTATCTCATGCAGAACTTCCAGTCGGAGCGCCTGGTCGGCTGCGTGAGCGGTCTCGCGGGCTCGAAGCTAGCCCTCGACCGTTCGGTGCAGTTCGGGCACGAGCGCGTTGCGTTCGGAAAGCCGTTGATCAAACGCGAATACTGGCAGCAAAAGTTCGTCGACCTGTACACGAAATACGAGGCTGCCAAGGCGCTCACCTACAACGCATGCGCGGCGTACAACGACGACAAGTTCGTGAACGAGGGCATGCTCTCGATGGAAACGACGCGACTCACGTCGATGGCCAAGGCCTACGTGGGCGACGTGACCGCAGAGATCATGGATCAATGCCTCCAGTTCCACGGCGGCATGGGCTACCTCGAGGAGCTCTGGGTCGCCCGCGCTTGGCGAGACGCCCGCCTCTTCCGCATCGGCGGCGGAGCCACCGAAGTCATGCGCTACGCGGTAGCGAAGATGATGGGGTTCTAGAGCCGGGGCACGAGGGGAACACGACACCCGGGCTGGGACTACACGATCGGAGAACGGCTCGCGACGCACGTGCTCGAAGCAACCGGGACACGGCGGAACGCGACGCGGGGCTTCTGCGGACGGGGCGCCTTGCAAAGGTGGCCGGAGGGACTGGGAGCGCGAGGCCACGCAAGGCGCCCCTCGGAGCTCGCGCCAATCGGCCGTGGTTGCTGTCGTGGCCGTTTGTCACTCACACGCCGCCGAACCCCCACATCGCGCTCCGCCGTGCCCCTCCATACGACAATGGGGAACCCACTATGTCCCGACGTGCTCTTCGTACGTCGACTTCTACATAGGAGAACGGCTCGCGATGTGCGGCACAGCGATTGGGTCGGCGCCTAGCCGTGTGTCGACGTGTGGAGCCGTGGCGACGGGGCTCCCGAGCGCGAGCACGTGCGTCGGGAGCCGTTCTCCGGTGACATCAGTTGATGTCCGGCGGGTTCGTTGACTGCGGCTTTGGGCGGGATCATTCTGAGCTCCATGAAGTGGCTTGTGGTCTTGTGTCTTTGCGTCGCTGCGTGTGCCGATGATGCGCCACCCACGGTTCCCGGGAACGGCACTCCCATTCCGCCCTCGACGGGTACGGGTGGAAGCGGAGGGGCAGGCGGTTTGGGTGGCATTGGAGGTGCGGGCGGCGTTGGCGGCGGCGCCCTTGGCGCGTGCGACAACGAGTCGGATCTCGACGCGCTTGAGGGCGTGGGCGACACCGTGCGCGACATCGCCCGTACATGTGGCCTCGCCAAACAACCCGTCCTCGTCTGTGCGGCCTAATCTTCAATGCTCCCGCTATACGAAGAGTGCATTACGGAGTGCGTCGAAGAGGAAGTGCCCGGTCTTTCGACCGAGTGCGCGGCCTGCTACGGGGCACTCGAACGATGCCGTTTCGACTGGCTCTGCGGGAGCCAATGTGCGTTCAACGCTTGCAGCCCGCTATGCCTCGGCTGTTTGAGCCTGGCGGGCTGCCTCGAGGAGTTTGAGGAGTGCCGAGGGCTGCCCGGAGACGACTGCCCCGACTCACCCTAGAGCAGCACCGAGTGCGCTGACACTGTCTTATGGAGGGGCTCCGGGAGCGCCTCCTGCGCCTTCTCCCAGATATCGCTCGTTCCGATTACGTCGACGATCATCACAGCCTCGGCGGCTGAGATGTTGTCTTGCTTCGGGGTGCTGACGTCTAGCCAGCCGGCGATTCGCCTTGCGATCGTGAGGCGGGTGGCTAGCTCGACGCGGGCGCGGGCCAGGCTGCCGAAGCGGGACCAGCGCATCGACCAGACCTCGTCTGCGAGCCAATCACCGAAGACGCGGTTCGGGGAGACCGGATCGACCACGCGTTTGCCTGCCTGCTCGAACGAGTCGGCCCAGGGACGGTCGAGCCCGGTTGGCTCGCGCCGGTCTACGACGAAGCCGATCGCCGATCCGAACCAGCGCGATGCGGCCGCGGCGCGCGACGGCCCGTGAAACTCGAGCAGCTCTTCGACGACTGCCGACCAGCTGACGCCGTCAAGCTTCGGAAACGGCTGCGCCTGGAGCACTGTCATCAGATCCTGTCCCTCGACCAACCTCCTGATGAGGCCTGCCTCACGCTCGGCGTACTCGGCAAACGAGAGCGACTCGGTTGCCGACCAGGCGACCTCATCAAGGACAACGTGCTCGGGTTTGAGCTCGCCGTTCGAATCCAGGAGGTTGGGCCTCGCGCCTTCCGCGGTGACGAGAGGCAGCGGCCCCAACGTTCGGCATGTACACCGATGCTGCGTAGAAATCCGGCCCCCCTGTGGGCGTCGCCGTCAACGCGTACGGGAACTGAATGCAGGGGGTGGGCTTCATCTCGGGGCCGAGCTGGGAGTGGATCGCACACCCTTGCTCGCTCCAGAACACGCAGCGACCGGTGTCGCTTCGCATCATCAGGACCGCAGCGTCCTCACCTTCGTGGCGGTCGATCGCGTCATCTGAAATCACGGCGAGCATTTCGCAGTCTTCGTCGCTGAGCGCGCCCACCGCGTGGATGTCGCTGCAACACAGCCCGTCCCCGACGCAGTCAAAGCGCGCTCCGGGACGCACCAGCAGCGGCTCTCGCCTCGCCGGGACGGTCATGAGCTCGCCAATCGGGGCTCGGGAGCCAGGTAGAGGAGCTCCGCGCCCGGCATCACCAGCTCCTCGCTTCCTGGATTGACCTGCTCCTCGCCCGTCTCGGGGTCTCGAAACCCGATCACCAAGCAACCGGTGGACGCACGAACCTGTTTGCTCAGTTGATCGAACCTCGCCGGAGCCTCGATGCCTTCGGGAACCAGGCCCACGTAGAGATTCTGGTGCCCTCCGAAGACCAGACGACTCGTGGCATCGGCAACCCCGGGATAGACGACGGTATGCGCCAACAGCGAGTACCCCACACGACGCGTCTCGACGACCTCGTCACTCCCTGCGGCGCGGGCGTGCTGCACGTTCTCGGAGTCCAGAACCTCGGCAATGATGCGCACGGGCTTTTTCCGATTCTTGGACTCGGGGCTCTTGGTCAACGCAGACCGAATGGTGAATACGGTCAGGATGGTCGTGGCGTCGGCCTGCTGCGGCTTCACCCGCCGCGAGCCCGTCACGATGACGGTCGACGCCTGGGCGATGCGCGCCTTGTCGAGCTCGCTTTCCTTCGTTGGGTCACCTTGCACCCACATGAACTCCGGAGGCAACTCCCGCGGGCGCTCGTAGGGGCCGAAGAGGACCACTCGTTGCTCGTCCAGGTTGATTTCCGAGCCGAGCACGTCGAGCAACATGCCACTGCCCATCTCGTAGCCGCAGACGACGATGTGATTGACGTAACCGCTCATTCGAAACTGCTCCTCTCGGATGCTCAGGACCGCGTGTAACAGGCTATGGCTGACGATGCCCGCAAAAAGGGCCAATGTGAACAGGCCGCCTACCATCATGACGCCGCCAATGAAGCGACCCACGGTGGTCACGGGGGTGATATCGCCAAAGCCCACAGTGGTGATCGTCACTAGCGCCCACCAAAGCCCGTCGCCGAAGGTGTTCATATCCGGATTCGCCGAGCGCTCCACGAGAAAAAGACTGACCCCGCCAAGAATCGTCTCCACGCCAAGCACGGAAAACGCAAAGGTGAACAGAAGGCGATCTTCCTCGAACGCGCCCATCAGGCCCCGGAACGGGTTCGCGTAGCGGAATAGCTTCCGCGTTCGTAGCAAACGCAAGAGACGCAAAGCGCGCAAACCACGAAGGGCGGGCACCAATGCAAGAACGGTGAGGATGTCGATCAGCATCATCGGCGTGAGCGCGAATCGAAGCCGGGCGAACACTTCGGTGCGAAGCCTCCCCAGAGGGGGCTTCTGGAAGACTTGCAGCTCGGGCGGGCGATACGTGAGGATCCGTGTGCCGACCTCGAAGGCGAAAAACCACAGAATGACGCGGTCGGTTCGCTGAAGGATCTGGTCGCCGCGCGAGCCGTCCGGGAAGAACGGCTCGGCAATCAGCACCGCGATCGACGCGATGATGAGCGCCCAGACCGCCGATTCGACCGCCCGGTACGCCTGAGTGCGCGGGTCGTGAAACGCAGCATGCAAGAAGTCGCGCACGGACATGCGCCGCGAGCATCGATGGATGACGCCCTGGTGTCAACCGCCCCACACAGAGCCTGCCAGCCTACTGGGCCGCGACTGGCGTCTCCTCGACCTCGTCGAGCTCGATCGCGTCGGCGAGGATCTCAGCGATGTCCCGCTGAGCGACCGCCTCTTCCTTTTCTTCGTCCTTGAGACCGTCGGTCAACATGGTCATGCAGAAGGGGCAGGCGGTCGCGATGGTGGTCGCGCCGGTGTCGAGCAGTTGCAACGTTCGCTTGTTGTTGACGCGCTCTCCCTGCTCTTCCATGAACATCTGGGCCCCGCCGGCTCCACAACAGAGGCCCTTGTTGCGGTTCCAGTAGGGGACTTCAGTCAGCTCGAGCCCCTCGATCGCCCCGAGGATCTGACGCGGCGAATCGTACACCTGGTTGTAGCGGCCAAGGTAACAGCTGTCGTGGTAGACGACCTTGTCCTTCACGGCCTTCGACGGGACGAGCTTGCCCGCCACGAGCAAGCCATTGAGGAAGTCGCTGTGGTGGACGACGTCGTATGTGCCGCCGAAATCCCCGTACTCGTTACCGAGGATGTTGAAGCAGTGCGGGCACGCCGTGATGATCGTCTTCTTGGCGGCTTCATAGCCGTTGAGCGTTTCGATGTTCTGTTCGGCAAGCATTTGGAAGAGGTACTCATTGCCGGCGCGGCGCGCGGGGTCGCCGGTGCACGTCTCTTCAGTTCCGAGGATGGCGAAGTCGACCTGCGCCTTCTTCAAGAGCTTGGAGACGGCACGAGCAACCTTCTTGGCGCGGTCGTCATAACTGGCCGCGCAACCGACCCAGTAGAGGACCTCGGCATCGGGCTTGTCGCTCAGTAGCGGGATATCGAGGCCGTCAGCCCAGTCGGCGCGGTCCATTGCCGAGATGTTCCACGGGTTGCCGTTGGTCTCGATGCCGTTGAACGCGCCCTGAAGCTCTCCAGGGAACTCGTTCTTCATCATGACTTCCTCGCGGCGCATGCCGACGATCTTGTCGACGTAGGAAATCATGACGGGACACTGCTCCTCGCACGCGCGGCACGAGGTGCAGCCCCAAATCACGTCGGGGTGAATGATGTTCGGGACGAGGTCGACGACCGTTTCGCCCACGAAGTAACCACCTTCGGGCGCGGCCGGAAACGTGTGAATGGGCTCCTCGCCATCGCTTGCCTTGGGAGGGGCGGCGGGCGCATCACTCGGCTCGGCGACCAACGCATCCTTGCCGAACATGGCGTTCTCGGTGGCGTACAGATGGTCTCGGATCGCCAAGGTGAGGTGCTTGGGAGAAAGCTTCTTACCCGTGATGTAGGCCGGGCAGTTGTCGCTGCAGCGCCCGCACTCCGTGCAGGTGTACAGGTCCAAGATGTGCTTGTACGTGAGGTCGCCGAGCTGGTTGATCCCCAGCGACTCCTCACGCTCCACCTTGCCTTCGAGGTCGTCGACCTTCGGCAACGCGTTGGGCCTGCGCTCGTACGCGAAAACGTTCGGAATGACGGTGAGGACGTGAAAGTGCTTCGAGTACGGGAGGATATTCAGGAAAATCAGCACGAAGGCCGAGTGCCACCAGAAACCCAGGTGCTGGAAGCCCGTGACCAGCTGTGTGTTGTCCACGTTGGCGAGCAACTGCGCGAAGATGCCACCGAACGGCTCCCACCAACCGGCGTGAATCGGCTCGCCGTATGCGCGCGAATCGAGCACGAGGGACGACCCGACGTAGAGGAAGTCTGCAGCCATCATCGTAATGATGATGAAAAGGATCAGAATCGGCTCGGTGAACACGTAGCGGTTGGCGTGATGGCCAAGCGTCATCCGAGGCTTGTCTTTGACGGCCTTCGGGTCGCCGCTGTCCTCTCCACGTTTCACCCAGCGCAGGTAGAGAAACACGATCGAGCCCATGATCGCAGCGAATGCGGCGAGCTCCTTGACGAAGGAGTACAGCTTACCGAGCAGGTGGTCGGTGCTCAGCAGGCCCCAGAAATCGAACCCGGTATCGAACCCGCGGCCCCAGAGCATGAGGCTGTTGAAAAGCAACACGAGGAAGGCAACGAAGATGCCCATGTGCGCGAACCCGGCCAACGTGTAGTTGGGCATCCTCTTCTGCCCAAAGGCGTAGACCAAGAGGGTCTTCATCCGATCGGCGATCTGCTCGCCGGTCCAGGCGAAACGTGGGTCGGGCACGCCAACCTTGACCTGCCTCAGCCGCCGAAACACGGACCATGAGAAAAATCCGAGCGTGCTCGCCAACAGCAACGTCATCCAAATCGGACCCATCGTCTTCTCCCTGACTTCGAGCGCGGAATCCGTGCGAATGCAGCCTCGCGCTGCGCGAAGGTGTAGATGTGCGGGGCTGCGAAGTCAACCACCGCACCGCATCCACCGGGCCCCGAGGGGCCGCTTCCAGTATCATTCTCGGGTGGGCCGGTTGGGACTGATATTTCTCCTGGGGGTTGCTGCATGCGCGTCGCCAACGATGCGCAGTGTGCCCCGTGTCGTCGAGGGACGGGTCGAGCACGGCCCGTTCGTGTCCCCGTATGCCTACGAGTGGTTCATCAAGGGCGAGGTTTCCGCGGCCAAGGGCCATCACGACGCAGCAGCGATGGCGTTCGAGGCTGCGACCGCTGCGCCCGCCAACGACGTCATGCTCCTGACCCGGTTGGCCGAGGAGTACGAGCTCAGCGGGGCGTCCCGTCGCGCAGATCGAGCCCTCGCCATAGCGCGACGTTTCTATCCAGAGTCAGCGAGGGTCGCGCTCGCCGAGGGGCGCATCCACAGATCCCGAGGCGCGGATGGCAAAGCGCTTTCGTCATTCACACACGCCAACGAGCTAGCGCCGGAATGGGATGCCCCGGTGATTGCAATCGCCGAGACGCTCGTCGCGGCCGGACATACACAGAGGGCCAAGGCGCTCCTCCTCGAGTACATCGAGACCTCGCTTGGAACACGGTCCCAGCACGCTCGGCGTATTTTGATCGACCTGGCACGCCGGACTGGGGACGCGGGAACGTTGGAGCGCGCCCTCGATCCGACCTCCACCGAGCCCAAACGCGCACAGGCTGCCGCAGAGTTGGCGCTCGAGGCAGCACAGCCGGCACTGGCAGCGCGGATACTCGCGGAAGCGTTGGACACACCCCAGAACATCGCCCTGTGGTTGCGGGCGCTAGTCGAGAGCGGCGCCCGGCAGGAGGCAGCGCGGTTCTTGGCAACCGCAAGTAGCGAGCGGCTGGGAGGCGTGATCGGGCATGTCGAGCTGCTGTTGGAGGTCGGTGAGGTCGACGCCGCCCTCGGCTTGTTGGCGGCGGCCGATACATCTCCGCGACTCGAATACTCGAAGGGGCGCGCCCTACTCGCCCGCGGCGACTACATCGAGGCCGCTACGGTGCTAGCGGATATCCCACTCGGCACCGCAAGCTTCGAAGCGTCGCGGATGGCGCTCGCCGAATGCTCTGTGTCGCAGAATCGACAGGGGGCGGCAGCGGAGACGCTGAGTCAGGTGCCGCACGAGTCACTCGCCGTCAGAAAAGCGCTTGCGGAGATCTATCTCGCAGACGGCCACCTGCGCGCTGGGCTGAGACTATTCGACCCGAAGCGTCCCGAGGAACGCGCAGTGCTCGCCGCGCTCTTCGAGCGAGCAGGCAGGTTTGAAGAGGCTGCCGCGTACTACGCCAACATCAAGACGGTTTCTGCGGACGAGCCGCAACTCCGCGCACGTGCTTCGGCCGAGCAACTCGCTTCGCATGGGCAACATCACAGCGCGATCGACGTTCTCGAGCGCTGGACCGCGCTCGCCCCGGACGATTTCTACGCGCGAGTTCGCTTGATCGAGCTACTTCAGGCAGACAATCGAGCAGAAGCCGCCCAAAAGCGGGGGCGCCGTGCGCTCGAAGTCATTGACGACCCGTTGCTTCTCGCGCATCTGATCGATGTGCTCGCGTCACCGGCCTCCGCCGCGCGGTGAGGGAGGCTCAGTATTCGCCGAACAGATCTTGAATCCGCACGTCGAGCGCGGTTGCGATCTTGTAGAGCGAGCTAATCGAGGCACTCGACTCTGCTCGCTCGATCTGGGACAAGAGCGACACGCTCAGCCCCGTGCGGCGGGCCATCTGTTTCAACGTCAGGCCACGGTCCTTGCGGAGTCCGCGAATCGTTTCGCCGATGACGCGGTGAAGATTCTCTTCAGGAGTGCGAAGAAGCCCCTTCTTACGCATCACCCGATCGAGAACCTCGCGGAACTCATCCGGGTTGAAAGGCTTCTTGAGGTAGTCGACCGCGTCGAGCTTCATCGACTGAACGGCCGTGTCGAGCGATGGGTAACCGGTGAAGATCACCACGGCAACGTCGCTATCGACCCGGCGAATCTGCTCGAGAACCTCGACGCCGCCCAGGCCGGGCATCATCAGGTCGAGCACGACGAGGTGATAACCGCCGCCTTTGACTTCTTCAGGCGCGTTTTTGGCATCGGCAAGGGTGGTGACCTCGAAGCCATCCTTGGTGAGGAACGTGTCCATGAACTCCAAGATCGCTTGGTCGTCATCAACGACGAGAACTCTTACCGGTGGTAACGCCTTTGCCATCTGTCCTCCGCTGCAATTGTGATTGCAGTGTTCAATTCTAGTCGGGGCGAGAGGATTTGAACCTCCGACCTCACGGTCCCGAACCGTGCGCGCTACCAAGCTGCGCTACGCCCCGTATTTCAAGCTCGGCGGAATCTAGCGTTGTCGTGGAGATGTGTCAACGAACTATCCTACATTCACCCACATATAGACTTGGTAGGCATCTGCCCATGGCCCGGCGCCCGGCACCCACGGACCCACATCCAAACCGCCATCGGATCCAAAGTACAATGATTTCAAGTGAGAAGCACGCCCAACTTGAAGATCAAATCCCGGGAGATCGGCGTCCTGGACAGCTCCCGAACCTTCGTCGCCAAGGGGGGAGCAGACCCCATAAAGGAGGATTCCACCCGGGCGGACCATCGAAGCGGCGTTCTCGAGGATACGCCTCTGAGTCTCACCCATGCGGGCCGCCTCTTCGTGCCCGGCGCGCAGTAAAATTTCAGGCCTGCGGCGCAACGTGCCGAGCCCGGTGCAGGGAGCATCGACGAGCACGCGATCGAACTCGCCGCGCACTGCGCCTTTGCCAACCGTCCAATCTACACAGGCGGTTTCGAGTCGAGCGGGATCCAGCCGGAGCCTCACGAGCTCGGCGGAGATTCGTTCGAGACGATGCTCGTGCAGATCGGTCGCAACGACGCTGCCGGACTCGCCAACGGCTTCCACCAACTGCGCGGTCTTGCCTCCGCGACCCGCGCACGCATCCAATACACGTTCTCCGGCCTGCGCCTTCAACAACAACCCGATCAGCTGCGCTCCTTCCTCTTGAACCGCAAACGCGCCCTCTTCGTACCCGGGCAGCCGGCGTGGATCGCCAGCGCCACTGAGGCGCAAGCCATGGGGCGAAAGCGCGGTAGGTGAAACCAAAGCGTCGGGCTGCGCCGCTTTGATCGCTTCGGCGATCGCGTCTCGCCCGATATCGGAACGTACACGCAGATCAAACGACGGGGGCTCATGGCCCACACGGAGCAGATCTTCGGTGCGCTCGGATCCGATGGACGACCGCAGCGCATCGAGTAACCAAGACGGAACCGAGACGAACAGCGGAGGTTGCGGAACCTCGGGTCGATCGGCCGCGACCTTCCGAAGAATCGCATTGGCGAAACCGGCCACCCGCTTGCCGCGCTTCATGCGTACGAGCTCGACGGTGTCGTTTACGACTGCGTGAGACGGAACGCGTTCGAGGTGGAGCAGCTGATAGGTCGCCCCTATCAGCGCGGCATGCGTCCAGTCGTCGACTTTGACCGGGCGCCGCGCATGCCGCGCGAGCGACGCTTCGAGCTCGGGCACGGTTCGGAGCGCGCCGTACACGATTTGGGTCGCGAGGGCCGCATCGACGCGGCTGACCGAAGCACGCCGGAGCTCGGCATCGAGCGTTGGAGCGGCCCACGCATCGTCGTGCGCAACCCTGTGGAGCACACGGGTCGCGATGTGTCTTGCCGGGGCTACCACGGTAGCAAGCTTACTCGTGTCGCGGGCACAGGCACGGAGATTGGAGACCTCACGAACCGCGTGATACCGTAGCGGCCGTGGGGGACGGCAACAATCGGGGAAGGCCGAGGGGGGCGGCTTCATGAGCGCCTTGGTTCTCGTGGCAGATCCGGATCCGTTCAACCTTCGTTTGCTTCACGAAGCGTGCGAGGCGGCGGGATACGACGTCGTGACCGCCGCTGACGGCCCGGAGGTGCTCGCGATGATCGCACGCCGGCCACCAGATCTGCTCATACTCGACGCCAAGATGTCGGAGATCGATGCGTTCGAGATCCTTCGCATCCTGAAAGCGGACACGAGCCTGGTGAGTATCCCCGTCTTGCTCGTGACAGACGGAGGCGACCTCGATGCCCGGCGCCGTGGCATCGAGCTCGGAGCCGAAGACTACCTGACCCGCCCCTACCGAGTGTTCGAGATTCAGCAGCGCGTGCGCAACGTGTTGCGCGCGACACGCCGCGACCGTCTAGGGATCCCCGAGAGCACGCCGCCAGCGGACCAACGCGACCCGGTCACCGGCGCGGGCACTCCGTCGCAACTTCTGATCAGCTTGGACTACGAGCACACGCGCGCCGAGCGGTATGGGCACCCACTGACTTGCATCGTCGCGAGGCTGGCCAACTCGAGCGAGATCGCCGCGGCAAGCGAGCATACCACTGCCGATCGTGCCATGGCCCTGATCGGCAGCGGGCTCAAACGGTGCATCCGCGCTGTCGACCATCTCTTTCGCCTACGGCGCGACGAATTCTGCATCCTGCTACCAGAGACCGACGGCCACGGCGCGAGTTACGTGCTCCGTCGCCTGAGCGGCCAGATCGAGAATGGGGAGCTCTGGGGCGGAGACGTCACGCCGAGGCCCGTGGTCCAGATCGCGCTCACGAGCACGCCCGAAGCGAGCGTCAAGAGCGGCGACGACCTCTTGAAACAGACGCGACATTCGCTCACGCGCAAAGACTAGAACGCGGCGGCGAACCGCACGACCCAGAGCACGGCCGCGCAACCGGCGAGGGCGAGGCCCCAACGATTCAACGAGAAGCGTTCGATGACTGCATCGAGCGACCATCCGCGCAACGCGGCAGTCATGCCGATCGGGATGCACGAGCACACTACGAGAAACAGCGCGAGCCCGAGCGGGTTTGCGCTGGCCGCGAGCGACCAGTGCCCGCGGATGCCGTGCGCGAAAGCGGTGGTGAGCCCACATCCGGGGCAAGGGGATCCGGTGAGCAAGAGGAAGCCACAGGGAGGAAGGCCAAGCTGGGTGTGCGTTCCGTATCCGCGTGCGTCGGGCTCGATCGCGCCAGCGGCGGCCAACACCAACACACAGCACGCGACGATGCTCCACCAAAGCACACGCTGCGGAAGCGGGGCGGAAGATGCGCTATCGAGGGTCGTCGTCATCGGTTGGCTCTCGCCAGTCTGGGTTACGCTGAAGCTCGCCGTCAACGATGGCCACACACGGCACCGTGCAGCGGGGCTCGCCAATCACGCCATGCACATCTCGGCCGATCGGGTTGTCGTTGCCGGCAGCAAAGTCGGCGTAGTGGGCGTGTAGGCACTTCACCCCACCCGATGAGCCGCCGACGCCTCCGCTCGGACGATGCCGCGTCATGCCAACTGGGAGCAACGCGTCGCGCTCGCGTGCGTAGCGGGCGTGCGCTGCCTCGACTGCTTCGCGCAGCTCGGGGTCGGCTGCGATCTTCGCGTCGGTGGCGCGAACGCCACCCTCCCCCTCGATGCGCGCGATCCAGCGATGTGCGAGCGGACAAGTGAGCCAGTAGCGCGTGGGGAATGGCTCCCCGGTCTCGAGAATTGGCGGAACCTCGACGACGATAGGCAAGTCGAGATTGCACCTCCGCAGGACCTTGGACGCCGCACGCAAAGGTCGCCCGATCTGAAGGGCAAGCACCTCGCTGTCGCGTTCGCCTTGGGTCATGAGGGGCGCATGCAGTCCTTGACCTCGGTCCAGAAATCGGACTCGCCGACGACTTCAACCATCATCACAGCCTCGGCCGCCGCCCGGTCCGCTCGCGCACCGGCCTTTCGAAGGCGCGCGCAAATGTCCTCGGCGATCGTGAGCCTGGTGGCGAGCTCTTCGCGGGCCAGCGCAAAGTCGTAGTCCTCGGCCCACTTGAGCGACCAAATCTCGTCAGCGATCCAATCGCCGAAGACGTCGCGAGTCGTGCGAGCTTTGGGTGAGCGAGCCTGGGCTCGATCGAACGCCGCAGCCCAGGGACGCCCCGGAGCCCTTGGGCTTCGTCCATTTTGAAGGGCGCTGATGGTGTCACCGACCCAAGCCATGGCTACGCCGAACTGCGACCCATCTCGCGCATCGATGAACTCGTCGGCCTGCTCATCCCAACTGCTTCCGTGGAGCGCCGGAAACGGCTCGGCATCGAGGATCTCGAGGAGTGCCTCGCGACCGCTAAGCCGCTTTAGGTACTCCGCCTCGATCGGCTCCCAGTCAGAGAACGTGAGCTCCTCGTTCGGGCTCATTGGGATACGCTTGATTCGGCGATCGGCGATGGGCCTGCCGCCCCCATCCGACACCGAGCTCTCAACGTCCTCGGGCCGAATCTCCGGGCGGTCGCCCATCGTGCGGCAAGGGCACCGGTGATCGGTGGTGATCCGGCCGCCCACCGGAGTCGCAGCCAGCCCCAACGGAAATCGGCGGCAGCCGTCCGGCTTGGCGTCGGCCCCGAGCTGCGCGTGCACCGAGCAGCGCTGGTCGGCCATCAAGAAGACGCAACCACCGTCGGCAGCCGTATGGAGCATGTAGTCGTCATGGTCGTCGTTCCAGCCGGCCGATTTGGGGTCGATGCGACGCATCGCCGCGACCTCCTTCTTGGTCAGAGGCCCGATGCCGTGGATATCCGTGCAGCACAAGCCGTCGCCGAAGCAGGTGTATCGCGCGCCCGGACGGGGAATCAGGGGGCGCACTTGCGTCTTTTTCTTTTTGTTTCCAGCCATAGAAGCAGCGTGCGTTTCCTTAACCCATGGGAAAAGGGGACTGTCCCCTTGTTCTGGGATATGATTTCGGGATGGGAGCGAGTCCTTCACCGCTCGTGGGGTACAACACGAACGTGCGCCATAAGGGAAACCTCTATCACATTCAAACCGAAGATTCGGGTGTGAAGCGGCCGCATGTCATCACGCAGCTTTTCGCGGACGGTGGGCGCATCATCGCTTCGGAGAAGACGTCCTACGAAGAGCACGTCGGAGCCGAGAACATCGCCGCCATCGTCAAGCAGCTCATGCAGGAGCAACACAAGGGCGTATTCATCGGGCTTCGGGACGGCGTGTACGACGAGGACGGCCCGGCGAATACCGACAGCGGCGCCGAGGAACAGGGAACACCTCCCGCGGAAGTCACCACTGAGGTCCTCGACCACGCGGCAGCGCGCCTGGTGGAAGGCTCACCCCGATACGAGCAAATTCGGGCTGGCAGCGTCTCCCGCCAGCGGATCTCACAAGCGCCGTCGGCTCCGTTCGGGCACGAAGTGTTGACTCAGCAAACGCTCGACGAAGTCATTCTCGCGTACCTCGCGCGAGATCTCGAGACGGGTACCTGACGCGTGACCCGAACGTTCAACGGTTTGCAATGAAGGCCTTTCGTTGCCGTGGTCGCGTCGTCAGCCGTCCGCTAGCGCCTGGTCGCCGCAAACCTCGACGAAAACGGTTCGAAGCCGCTCTCGGAGGTTCGATCCCTTTTCGACGAAGTGGTGGATGCCGAGCTGGTGGAGCAACTGGACGTCGTGCTCTTGCGCGCCCGCGCTTACCGAGATGATCGAGCAGTTTTGCGCGAGCCCTTCGCCTTTGAGCTGCATGCACAGCTCCACGCCGTTCATACGAGGCATGTGCAAATCGAGCAGCATCACCTCCGGCTCTTCCTTCTGGACCTCGGCCAACGCCTCTTCGCCATCGTGAGCGACGCGGATATCCGATGGGCCGACGATCTGCCGCACGTAAAAGGTCAGGATTTTTGCGAGATCGACGTCGTCGTCGACGATGAGCACCGACGGCCCCTTCTTGCTGGTCACCGCCGGACCTTCGCTGCGCGGCCGCTCGTCACGGATCGCACGTAGCTGCCACGCGGCCGCCTCGGCGCTCTGAATGCGCACCTGCGGGTCGGGGCTGAGCATCTCGTGAACGACCTCGCAGAGCTCCGGTGGACAGTCCGGCCGAAGCTCAGCGAGTGGCGCGAGTTGGCCACGCTCGTGTGACGCGACCACTTCGCCGATCGTCGTGCCTGCGAACGGCCGCTTGCCAGTCAGCAGCTCGTACGCAACGACACCAAGGCCAAAGATGTCGGCGAGGTGACCGCTGCCCGTTGCGGCCGTGTTGAGCAGGGCCTCGGGCGCCATGTAGGGCGGGGAGCCAGCCACGCGCTGCTGCCCGCTGACGTCGAACTCGGGCAGCACGAGCCCGAAGTCCATCAACACGACCCGATGGACTGGCGTCAGCATGATGTTGTCGGGCTTGATGTCGCGATGGACCAGCCCGGCACGGTGCACGACACTCAGCCCTTCACCGGCGGGCAACAGAATCTGAACCACCTCGGCCGGACTGAACTGCTCGCCGGCTTGCCAGCGCGTGGCCGCGTGCTGGGTCAACGACACGCCGTAAACCCGCTCCATGACGAGATAGTCGATTCCGCGGTGCTCACCGAGGGTGTGAACACTCACCAAGCTGGGATGCTGAAACGCCGCCAAGGCTCGCGCCTCGTTGCGAATGGGCGGAGCCAGCGGATTCGGCCAGGCCGCCTTGATCGCCACTCGCCGGTTGAGCAGGTGGTCATGGGCCTCGAAGACCTCGCCCATCCCGCCCCGGCCCAGGAGCTGCATGATTTCGTAAATGCCGTCGAGGAGCTCACCTGTGGCGAAAATCCTGTTTTCGCCGTCGATCGGTGGCTCGCTCGCGGCGATGGCATGTCCCCCAACATCGCGCATATCAGTATTTATATACTATCTTGGTGCTGCTGTAATTTGCAACCTCAGAGGTCGATTGGGCAGATATCCAGTCCCTCCAAGGGCTTACCGAGGAATCGGGAGGCGGCGGAGCCGAATTGGCCCGGCAGATCGGTAACCAGGATCTGCAAGGAACCCGGAGGCCCCGCGGCGATCGAGCTCCCGCTCAGCATCTCCGTCAGCGTCGCGGCCGTGGCGGCGGCGCTATCCACAATGGCCACGTCGTGACCCAGCAGCTCGGCTGCTGCGTCATGAATCGTGTCGGAAAGCAGCGGATAGTGCGTGCAGCCAAGGACGATCGTGTCGACATCGACGTCCGCGAGTGGTTGCAGGTATCGCCGGGCGGCAAGTGCGGGGACCTCGCCAGTGACCCAACCCTCTTCGGCGAGCGGCACGAACAGGGGAGCCGGTCGAGCAAACACCTCCATCGCCTGGCTTTCACTGTGAATTGCACGCTCGTACGCGCCGGACGCAACCGTGCCCGCCGTCGCGAGGACGCCGATGCGCCCGGTCCGGGTCGCCTTGATCCCGGCGCGCGCACCCGGCTGAATGACCCCGACAACCGGAATGTCGAGGCGCGCTTGGAGCTCGTCGAGCGCGACTCCGCTCGCCGTATTGCACGCAACGACCAGCAGCTTGATGTCGAAGCTCAGCAAGCGCTCGGCGCAAGCGATGGCGTACTTGACCACAGTCCCGGCGCTGCGCGTCCCGTATGGAACCCTCGCCGTATCGCCAAGATAGACCAGGTTCTCCGTGGGCAATGCCCCGCGAATGGCGCGGGCCACCGTAAGGCCACCCAAGCCCGAGTCGAAGATTCCAATCGGCTTTGCCACATGCCCCGTGTGGGGCAAGGTTACACAACCGACCCGAAAGAGCCACCATCGGAGGCGTCTCTGGTAGGCTGGAAACGCATGCCCACGCTGGCGCTGATCTCGAAAGATTCGAACCTGTACCGGGAGCTCGTCGAGACGCTCGAGGGGACTGCATGGTCTGTGGAGTGGCTGGGCCCCGAGGCCGTGGACGACAGCGAGGTCCAGCAAGAGGTCGTAGTGCTCGACGCAGGCCACCCGGAAATGGAAGCGTGGCGAGCGCCGCGCGGAAAGCCAGTGCTGCTGATCATGGAGGAAGGCGGTCCGGCGGGGTTGAACGACATCGTCGACGACCTCGTCTTTCGGCCGACCCGGCAGGATGAGCTACTGCTTCGGTTGGAGCGGCTACGCGCGCGCACGCCCCAAAACCACTTGCGGCGTCAATACGCGGAGACCTTTGCGTCGATGGCGCCCGGCATCGTGGTGGTCGGCCCAGACCTGACCATGGCGTTCGCGAACCCCAGGTCGTACGAAATCGTCGGCCATCGCCAGGGAACGATCTCCTCGGATGACATCGTCCGAGTGGTCTCGCCCAACGACTTGCCCCGCATTCGAGACACCCTGTCCCAGCGACAGTACCCACGCGGAATGGACATCGAGCTCGTCCGACGCGATGGCACCAGGATCATTTGCAGTTGCTCATTCGCACCGTTGATCGGAGCGGAGAACCACACCGTCATCTCGTTCGAGGACGTCACGGACCTACGGGAAACCGAGCGGGAGCTGATCAAGACGATGGAGTTCTTGGAATCATTGATCGACGCGAGCGTCGATGCGATCATCGCAACGGACATGGAACAACGGGTGGTGTTGTTCAATCCGAGCGCAGAGCGCGTCTCCGGGCGCCACGTGTCCGACGTGCTCGGGAACGTGAAGCTCGAAGACCTCCTTGGGCGATCCTCAGCCGAGCTCGTCACGCAACGGCTGCTCGCCCCGGACCACGGGGGAGAGGGACGGCTCGAACCGACGATGCTCGACCTGCTAGACCTGCACGGAAGGCGAATCCCTGTTCAGTTGTCCGCTTCACTCATCTACGAGCATGGCGAACCCTCCGCAATCGTCCTCATCTTCGCCGATCTGCGGGACCGAATCCGAGTCGAAGAACGACTGGCCGAGGCTCAGAAGAAGCTGGCGTTTACGGAGAAGCAAGGCGTCCTCGCGGAGCTGGCCGGCACCGCGGCACACGAGCTCAACCAGCCGCTCACCAGTATGATGGCCTATGCCGAGCTCCTGCTGCGCCAGTCCGAGCCGAACTCCACTGGCGCGAAGACAGCGGAGGTGTTGATCCGGGAAGCCGAGCGCATGGCCGAAATTGTCCGCAAGATCGGAAAGATCACCCGATACGAAACCACCGCGTACGTCGGACATCAGAAGATCTTCGACCTCGATCGGGCGGCAGACGCTTCCGGGGATCCGGGAGCAAAGAGCTGAGCGATGGACGACTCCGCGCATAGGAAGCCCCCCGCTCGACGAAGCTTGGAGCCACGTGTCTCATCGGTGAACTCGATCGTAATGCCGCGACGCCAGGCGGGGGAAGCCAACACGCTTGCTGAGATTCTGGAGTCGCTGAACCAGGCGCAGCGCGAGACCGTTGCGTTTTCCACCGACGAGAAGATCCTGCGTGCGTACGTGCACGCACTCGAGCGGCTCTATCCAAAGACTCGATTCGCGATGCGGTTGTCACCGCAAACGGCGGAGGCGACCCGCATCGTCCAGGCGGCGACCCATCACATCCGGCCCGAGGCAATGGACGAAGTTTCGATCACGGAGGCGGGACTCTTGCGAGGCGGCTTCCCGCTGCCGGCGAGGCCACCGAACGGGATGACCCTGCGACGGACGTACCAAGCGACTTTGCTCGTTGGACCGGCAGAGCACCCGCTGCCGGCCGACGGCTTCGACGCGCCGCTAGCGCGCGCAGGCGAGGTGTTCGGCGTTCTGGTCGCCGAGTTCGAAAGAGGTGCCGAGGTCCCGGCGCGCTTGGAAGACGCCGTACTGATGGCGGCAGCGCAGGCGAGCGCCGCCATCGAAAGCGGGCGTCTCCGGCGGGAATCGCAGCACCTCCGCGATTACCTCGAGAAGCTACTGGAACACGCCAACATTCCGGTTTTGGTGGTCGGCCGCGATCGGGGCATTCGCGTCGTGAGCAGCGCGTTCAAGCGAATTACGGGACTGGATCGAACGGAGCTCGTCGCTAAGGACGTGCTGCGGTTGGCGGGGCCCAGCGAGCGCGTGCGCGTCTTGTCGGCCTTCGTCAACGCGCTTCGCGGCCGAGACGTCGCGCCATTCGAGCTCCGGCTACCCAAAGCCGGCGGAGGTCATGCACGCCTTCAATTCACTCTGGCGCCGATTCTCGATTCCGAGGGAAGAGTGGCTGGCGTCATCGCGATCGGCCAAGACCGCACCGAGGTGCGCGAGCTCGAAGGGCAGGTCATCCACGCCGAGAAGCTGGCGACACTCGGGCAGCTTGCTGCCGGCATCGTGCACGAGATCAACAATCCCTTGACGAGCATCTCGGTCTACGGCGAGTACCTGCTCACTAAGCTGACGCGGAGCGGCGCCGAGCATGCGGATCTCAAACGAATGGAGCGCATCCTACGAAGCTCCGACCGCATCATGTCGTTCACGCGCAATCTCCTGACGTACGCACGCCCATCGAAAGAGGAGGCACAACCCGTCCTGCTCAACCAAGTGCTCCAAGAGGCCGTCGGCTTCTGCGAGCACATCGTCCGAGAAGCGGGCGTCTCCGTGACGGTGGACTACGGGGAAAACCTCCCCAAGCTCAACGCGGTGTCGGGCCAGCTTCATCAGGTCTTCGTCAATCTCATCACGAACGCGTGCAACGCCGCGCCCGAAGAGGGCGGACACGTGCGGCTGTCCACCCGCCTTCACGGCCACGACCGCATTCACGTCGAGGTCCGGGACAACGGAGTGGGGATTCGAGCGGCCGATCTCAACCGGGTCTTCGAGCCGTTCTTCTCGACGCGCCGAAAAGGTACCGGAACAGGGCTTGGGCTCTCGATCGTCAAGAACATCGTCGAGGAACATCGAGGCACGATCGAGATCGACAGCGTGGCCGACGGCGGCACGACCGTCCTGCTCACGCTCCCCTGCCTCGATCAGTAACCCGATGTAATCACACGTATTTTCCGCAACCCAACCGGCCCCGGCGACTATGGATGGAATCAAGCCATGGGCTGAAAGGTTAGGAGACAAACGGAGGTATGTTCATGTTCCGCACCACGCTTCGGCAGCCCTGGCTCATCGCCGTCGGCGCCGCGCTCGCCATCACCATGCTCGGGACGGCGTCCGCATCGCCCAAGAACGGCGCCGTCGACGAAGACGCCTTGTCGAGGGCGCTCGCGTTCGAAACTGCCGTCACAGACGTTGCCGAATCGGTGTCGCCCTCGGTCGTGAGCATTCAGGTCGAGGTGACACGGCCGCAGAACGAGGGCTTGCCGTTCTTCTTCGGCGGGCAGGGTCGCGGAGGCATCGTTCGTGGAGGCGGTTCGGGCATCATCCTGCGCTCGGACGGGTATGTTCTGACGAACAACCACGTCGTGCGCGAGGCAAGCCGCATCGAGGTGCGGCTCAAGAACGGCAAGAGCTTTCCCGCCAAGCTGGTCGGGGCGGATTCGGCGACAGACCTCGCCATGCTCAAGATCGACGCGCGGAACCTGCCGCAGGCTGAATTCGGCTCTTCAGAAAAGGCCAAGGTCGGCCAGTTCGTCATCGCAATCGGGTCCCCGTTCGGGCTCGACTACACGGTGACAACAGGTGTCCTCAGCGCGAAGGGTCGCGGCGGCATCGGCGCCAACGAGATTGAAGACTATCTCCAGACCGACGCGAGCATCAACCCCGGCAACTCCGGCGGCCCACTCGTCAATCTCCACGGCCGAGTGCTCGGAATCAACACGATGATCATCGGCCGCGGGTTCGGGGATCGGTTTCGCGATCCCCGCCGAGATCGCCCAACGGGTAGCACGGCAGCTGATCGAGAGCGGCACTGTCAAACGCGCGTGGCTCGGCGTCTCGTTCCAGGAGATCACCCCCGAGCTGGCCGCGCATTTCGGGGGAAGCTTCGACGGCGGAGCGCTGATCAACGCCGTGATTCCCCACGGCCCGGCGGACAAAGCGGGCCTGCAGGCTGGCGATGTCATCACCGCGGTCGGCGACCAGAAGATTCGGGAGGGACACGACCTTCTGCGCACCGTCTTGCGCCACGGAGTCGATGAACGCCTGACCCTAGAAGTGAGGCGCGGCAACAAGACCAGAAGGGTCACCCTCGTCACTGGAGAGAGGCCGAGTGAGGATGGGGCACAGTCGCGCCAACCAGGCACACAAGACGACAGCATGCTGGGCCTCGCGCTCGAAGAGCTGACGCCGAGGCTTCGGGAACGATTCCGCTACGAAGGGGACGGTCGAGTGTTCGTCCGCGGTGTGGCACCGGGTTCGGACGCCGATCGGGCCGGCCTGCGTCCAGGCGACATCATTCTGCAAGCCGACCGGCAACCGGTTCGCGCCATCGGCGACGTTCGCGCGGCGTTGAAGGACGGCAAGGCGGTGCTCTACCTCGAACGCGAGTCACGGCGCTTCTTTCAGCCGATCACTCGGTCCAAATAGGGCTACCGCGCGAAGTAGGGCTACCGCGCGATCGTGATCTCGACCGCCGGGCCGCGCGCCTCGACACGGTAGGCCGGCTGGCGCCCTGCAACGAAGCGGATCGTCAGCTCGGAGAAATCTCCACGGTTGAGAATGCTCGCGTGCTCCACGTCGGGATGCGCCGCGGCAATCGGACCTGCCTGAGAAAGCGATAGGCTCCCCGGGATCGTGACGGAGAACCCGTCCCCCTCGACGATCCCATTCATCTCAGTCACCGGATTGCTCATCCGCAACACGTACTTCTCACCGCCGGCAACGGAGTCCGCCCCAAAGGCCATCCCCCGAACAGTCTCGGGAGGCAACGGTGCCCCCTGCACTTCATAAGCCTCGGCAGCAATCACAGACCCGGTCCCCAACCCGTCCGCCGACCCCATCTCTCCCGCTGACTCTCTCCCTGTCGCTGCCCCGGTCTCTGTCTCTGTCGCTGTCGCCGCCCCGCTCCCCGAGGCCGCCCACAAGTAAACGCCCCACCCTGCCGCCACAATCGCGCAAGCCATCGCGGCGACCACCAGGTACCGACGCCCGTCACGGCGAGTGTTCTTCAGATGTGCGCGCGCTGCTTCGCTTCGCGGAACCTGCTTGCGGCGAGGTTTCTCGTCGAGCTGCCAACGCAGCGCAGCGATGAACCGGGCGATGAGCGCGATGAGCTCCTTCACATTTGTGGTCACCCGCGGAAGCAAGCCCTCGGTCACTGCGCTGCGGGCCGAACCCACGGAGCTGGCTAGCTGTTCGGTCGCCGACTTCGCGTACGCGCGCAGGCGCTCGGAAACCGTCTCGCTTGGCGTCTCGACGCGGGGATCATAGCGCACGATGCGCGGAGTATCGTGCATCCGCGCTTCACTGCTGCGGCGACTCACCTGAGCCCCCGAGGGCGCTTCGTCGGGTAGCGTGTCGCGGCACCGCTCCTCTTCGTCCGCCGCAGCCTCCGGGGCGCACTCTGCTTCGTAGCCGATGCTCAGCACCAGCTTCGGAGTCGCTTCATCCATCTTGAGCTCGACGGCTTCGAGGTGACCGCGACGGCTGGAGCTTTCGTTCACGACCGTGCTCCCGATCGCTAGGAACGGGAGGGGCTGCTCGACCGAGAGCTCCGTGTCGCTCTCAGATTGAACCTCAGCCACGATGGAAGAATCCACACCGTCGAGCAGCAGCCGAACGACGGGCGCCTTGGCCGTCGTGCGGCCCCAGCGTTGAATCAGCGCCTCGATGTGGGTCTGGTCGTCGTCGGAGAGATGCGTGAACCGGATCCCAAACTCGCCGATGTGCGGACCGTTTTCGTGGGCCCACACGACCCGGCCGATCATCTCAATCGCCTCACCGCCCGTCGGGTTGTCCAACTGGCAACGAAGCGTCGACCCTACCTCGGGCAATACCGAAGCGCGCATCGAGAGCCCACCCGCGCCCACATTGATGGCGTCCGCTTCGAACTCTTGGTGGAAGCCATCGGGGTGGAGCTTGATCAGAACCTCGTCGAGCGGCACGCGCGGCGGCCGAGGTGCTTGATAGTAACCCGCGGATGTGTTCATCGAATGCTCTCCTGCGCGACGACCGGTGGGTCGTCCCCATCACGACTGGTCCCAAAACTCCGCCAACGCGTCCACTTTTCTGCAACCCGCTTCCTTGACCGCCGCGCAGCAGGACCTCAGTGTTGGCGGCCACGATGGGCGTGCGAATCACGGTGCAGTCCCTTTGGACGGGAGTCGACCCTTCGGCTTTTGTCTACGAGTTCGCACAGTCTCGCATCGTGATCGGGTCGCTCGCGGAGCGCAGACGTTCAGCTCCCTCATACCGCGGTGAGCGCATCCCATGCGAGTATCCGCGAACAGGACGCGGGCTACGTCCTCGTCGACGAGGGCTCGACCAACGGCACGCGGGTCAACGAAATCCGTGTCGTGCCGGGGCGGCCGAAAGCACTGCGCAATCACGACCTCGTAGACCTCGGCGGCTATCGCCTCACCATCGATGTCGGGGTTCCAGTGGCACAGACGATGTCGGCACGGCTGACTGCCGACTTCGCGAGACGGATTCTCGCCGAGCAAATGGACGCCAACGGCGAACCGGATCTCGACGCCGAACTGAATGCTGTTCAGGCGGGCCCCGATGAGCGCGTGGATCTCCTCCCGATCATGAAAGAGGCCATCAGCGAGCCTCCCCCGCCAAGGGAACCACGCCCCTCCAAGCCGCGCCAGTCGCGCCCTGACACCGATCCCCCCGCTGAACCAGTCAAGCTCCGCCGCAGCGAGGTCGCAGTCTACGCCCTAGCCGCCCTCGTAGTAGCCATCAGCGTAGTCGCCATGGCCTTATTGATGCGCCCCTAGGGTGCGGAGATTTTCGCCTGTGGGCGAGCGCCCCCGCAGAGAGCGACTGAGAGGTACCTAAGTACCTCGCAGGGAGCGAACGAGGAGGTAAGCCGCCCACAGGCGAAAAGATCCGTGCCCTAGGTGTTGCGGAGGTAAATCAAACGGAGGCCTTCGAGGGTGAGGAACTCGTCGACTTCGTCGATTGTCTCGCTCTCGGGCTCGATCAGCGCCGCGAGGCCACCGGTCGCGATGACCGCCACCTCGGTGTCCATCTCGGAGGACAGGCGCCGAACGAGCCCGTCGACCAAGCCGACGTAGCCGAACACGATGCCCGATTGCATGGAGTGCACGGTATTGCGTCCGATGGCGCGCGGCGGGCGGGCAATCTCGCTGCGTGGCAACCTCGCAGCGCGCGCGAACAACGCGCTTGCGCTGATCTGCATGCCAGGAGCAATCGAACCTCCGAGGTACTCGCCCTTCTCCGAGATACAGTCGAAGGTCGTGGCCGTTCCGAAGTCGACGACGATGGCAGCACCCTTGACCCGCTCGTAAGCTGCCACCGCATTGACGATGCGATCGGCGCCAACCTCGCGAGGGTTTTCATAGAGCACCGGCATTCCGGTCTTGATCCCGGGACCCACGACCATGACCTCGTGGTCGAACGCGCGGTCGATGGCTTCGATCACGATATCGTTGAACGAAGGAACAACCGAGGCGAGAATACTGGCGCGTACGTCCGGGCGTTTGATCCCAGCAAGCTCCAGCAAGTTGAGCAGCAGAACATGATACTCGTCGCTGGTTCGGCCCTTGGCAGTCTCGATGCGAAAGTCGTGGACCAGGCGTTCGTCGTCGTAGAGGCCGAGCACGGTGTGCGTATTGCCGACGTCGACGACGAGGAGCATTTAGCGCGGCCGCAAGGACAGGGTCAGGTCGAGGAGATCCCCGAACGTCTTCGCTCGTGGGAACTCGGGCGGATCGGTCGCATACACCACCGGCTGCCCGGTGGGCGCGACGCTTTGCGGGCGAATCGACTCCGGCCGTCGCGATTGCGATGTTGCTGCCGGCGCGGCTGACGAGGGCCCGGCAGGCGAGCCAGACGAAGGCCCGGCAGGCGCGGCTGACGAGGATCCGCGCGACCTGGCGCGTGGCTCGATCGTAAGCGGGCGTTCGACTCGAGGCGGCTGAGACGAGTAGCGCGTCGGGCTCTCGAGCGCCGGCGAGGTCGGTGGCTCGGGGAGCGGCGAGGACGGGAGTTGCGTAGGAAAGGAGCTGGGAACAGGCGTCGGGGGGACCGTCGATGCGGGCGGTGGCGACGACTGAACTGGCGCAGGGCGCGACGACTGAACCGCAGCCGTTGAGGTGGTGCCCGAGGCGGTGCGAATCCGATCGAGGGCGTCCGCAGCCCGAGTGGTACGTTCATCGGGGCGCTTGGCCCGCACTTTGTCGAGCAGAGACCGAAGCCTGTCTTCGCGATCGCTCATGATGCCCTTCTCGCCTCGAGCATGCCCGCGATCGCAGGCAAGTCAGCTCCGTCTTTGAACCAACCCCACACGGTCTCGGCTACCTCGAAGTCGACCATGATGAACTTGGAGTCACCGGTCGGGACGCACGAAACCTGGCGTTGGGAAATCTCGGAGAACATGCCTCCGAGTAGCGCCGCTGCCCCAAGCTCGTCTTCGTCGAGCTCGGGCTTGTCGCTCAGCGCAATCACGAGGGCGGCGCCCCAACGCTCGAAGGCAAGGCGCCCCCAACCGAAGAGCGCAGTCACGGCTGAGGCGTGGCCGAGCACGGCCTCGGGCGAAAGCACCGACGCCGGCCGGTCCAACCCGCCGAGCACCTGCTCACCGAGAAGCTCGCCCAAGCGTCGAAGCGGGGTGAGATCACCGTCGCGCGCCGCGGCAGCAACCAAAGAAGAGAGCACATCCTCAGTCAGAATGACCACGCGCTCCCCAGTGCGGGCGCGAACCATTCCATCGGTGAGATTGAACTCGTAAAAGCCGCTAGGATCGAAACGGCCGTCGTGCATACGTCCCCCTCCAGACGGGATGTAGAAGGTATAGGCCGATCGTGTCAAATGCCCGGGGTGAAATCAAACTTCGGCTGTATTGTTCTTGCGATTGCCCTGCAGACGCAAACCGCACAAGCGCAGGACGATCTGCTGGGAGCGGACGAGATGGCCGAGACGATCATTTCGATGACCTCGCGGGTATGGACCGGACCTCGAACACCTGCCCCCACTCGGGTACAGCGGCCTCGCGAGGCATCGCTGGAGCTCCGGTCGCCGCACGCCCTCTTGGCGGTTCACGCCGATCCAAGCGTGAGTCAACCCACGATAGTGCGAGCCATGGCGGCGCTGGAACGGGCCCGAGCACGCCTCGACGCAATGGGTTGGCCTGCGCCCATCTCCGATGGGGACCTGGGCGGTGGGCCTGAGGTCGATCTCTACCTGACTGCGGCCCTCCCCCCTGACGCCTATTCGGACGGTCTCGTGCCATGGACCTATCTCGACCGAGCCTCCACGTTTGCCCTACTGAACCCGGCGACCCCCAGTGCCTCGCTCGAGGCATGCGTGACCGCGGCCTACGCCGAAGCCCTGTTGATGAGCATGGACCCGGCGGAAGCGAGGACTTGGCGTCGCGCGACTGCGGCCTGGTTGACTTGGGAGCTGACCGGCCGATTCGGCTGCGATGAAGGAACAGGCCCCCAGCAAGGGGAGCCGTTTCGGTCGTGGGTGAGTGGCGCCGCAGAGGACGGCGCCGGTGGCGCGCTGTGGCTTGCGTATCTCTCGGCGCGACACGACGCCATGCCAGGCCATTTCGTGCGGGATGTTTGGGGACTCGCCAGTCAACGCACCTGGGAAGGGACCGGACTCCGGGCGGACCCGGATCTTTGGTCGGCCATCGAGACGGCGGTTGAACGCAGCGGAGATCGCCTGCTCGACAACATCGAAGAGCTGGCCGTCCTCCGATGGTTCGTTGGGCGAGCAACCCCGAGCGATGGCGTCATGGCCGCGCTCGATGACGATGCGCGAGTCCCCATCGCTCGACAGATGAAGCGCCTACCCACCCGAGTGATCCCCCGACAGCCCCTGCAATCGTTCGGAAGCGCGTACGTAGTCATGGAAGCGGCCGTATGGGGTGAGGACGCGCGCTTACACGCGTGGCTACAAGGTGAATACGGAGTTCGTTGGTCTTTCGTGGCGGTGCAACTCGACAAGCGCGGCAACGAGGTTCGTCGTATCGCCGCTCCGAACACCGGCCCGACACCGAGAGCCTATCTACCGATCGAGATCGACGACCGCACTGAACGGCTCCTGTTCGTCGTCACGAACCTCTCGAGCGCGCTGCCAGACGCCGACGAAGCCGACGTCAACGAGCGTTCCTTCGAGCTAATCGTCGACCGTACTGATCACTAGCGGCGGCGGCGTCGTCGTCGCCGGGGGCGTTGCCCCGTGTCGTACACGGCATCTGTGGGCTCGTGGGCCCAAGCGGGAAGCTCCTCGCCGCGGGCCATTCGATCGAGGGCGAACAACGTTGCCGCGTCGCTAAAGTACTCGCGGCGCGCGATCGACTGGATGCGCCCCGTTCGAAGGCGCCGCTGCGCCATGACGAGCAGGCGGATGCGGTCTTTGAGGCGCCTTGGCAACGACAACCGAAGCGAGAGCTCTCGGACGAACTCCTCGTACGCAACCGGAACGTCGGACACGCCTTCGATCGCTTCGTCGATCGGCCCCAGCAGGAGCGAGGCGAGCAGAACCGCATCGCCCGGGAGCCGGTCCTCGGCAGCAAGGGCATCGAGCGCCTTCAAGCGCCCAAAGGTCAGCGATGCGCCCTCCGGGTCGTCGTCCAGAAAGGACGCAACTTCGGGCAGAATCTCGCTCAGCACGCCCACGTCCCACGAGAGGAAGACCGATCGGTGTGCGGCGCCACCGCGCAGAAAGCGGAGGATCTCCTCGAGCACTCGCGGCGCGGCCGCACGCCGAAGGTCGCCTCTGTGCCGGACCATGGCATCGTAGACGTCAGGGTCGAGCCCCATATCCAGACGGGCACTGAACTTGATCGCGCGTAGGATACGCACCGGGTCTTCCCGAAAACGGACGTTCGGATCGCCGATCGTGCGGAGCAAGTGTTCTTCGAGATCGGCCACGCCACCGACGAAGTCGATCACCTCGCCGCGTTCGAGGTCGTAGAACAAGCCGTTGATCGTGAAGTCGCGCCGGATCGAGTCTTCGTGAGGCTCGCCGAAAACGTTGTCGTTGGTGATCAGCAAGTCCGTGTCTTCACCCTCGGTGATCGCGCGCCGCGAAGGGATCAGGCGCACCGGTTCTGGGCCCGCGCAAAGTGGAATCTTCCTTGCGATCTTCGGACTGATGATCTCGAAGTTCTGGGAAGGGTCGCGCCGGAAGGTGGCGACTTCGATGACCTTTCCGCCAGAGAACAGGACGTGGGCCAATCGAAAGCGCCGGCCGATCACGCGGCAGTTGCGGAACAGGTCGCGTACTTCGTAGGGGCGCGCGCTCGTGGCGAGGTCGAAGTCCTTGGGCTTCCGACCGAGCATCAGGTCGCGCACACCGCCGCCCACGAGATAGGCCGTGTGGCCATGGCGGTTGAGGCGGCGAATCACTTTCGCGGCATCTTGGTCGACCAGCCGACGCGGGATCGCGTAGGCGTAGACGATAGGCTCAGGCGGATCCTCACTGAGGACGCCTCGATCATCATCTTCTCGTCGACCGAAGTCAGAATCTATAACTCGGGTCATCGAATTCCAAAGCCCATGAGGGCAAAGAAGTAGTTGCCGTCTTGTAGCAACAACCCGTCCTGACGGCAATCTAAGACCAATGCTACGGTCCCCCAACAAATGAACGAGCTCGAACGAATGGCGGGAAATGTCATCGTCTGCGGATTTGGGGGAGTGAAAGCTCCCGCACGGGTTCACCGGTGGCTGTCGGAGGAAAGCGTAGCGGGTTTGATCCTGTTCAAGCGCAACATCGCCGCCATCGACCAAACTGCCGCGTTGATCGCCTCCTGCACGACGGGAGGCGATCCCGCGCTTCCGATTCTGGTTTGCGTCGATCAAGAAGGCGGGCGCGTCGCTCGTTTCGGCGAGCCGGTACTCAAACTGCCGCCGATGCAGACGCTCGCCGCCGCAGGTGACACGCAGCTGACTCACGACGCGGCTGAGGTTCTTGGGCGGCAGTTGCGCGCGATCGGGGTCAACTTGGACTTCGCACCCGTCCTCGACGTGGACACCAACCCGGACAACCCCGTCATCGGCGATCGCGCTTTTGGTTGCACGCCGGATGTCGTGATCGAGCATGCACTTGCGTTCGCCGATGGACTGCACGACGGCGGAGTGCTCTCCTGCGGCAAGCACTTCCCAGGACACGGTGACACCAATCTCGACAGCCACTTCGCGCTTCCGACCCTCCGCCACGACCGCGCTCGCCTCGACGAAGTGGAGCTTCCTCCGTTCCGGGCCGCCGCCCTACGGCTCCCATCGGTGATGACCGCGCACGTCGTCTTCGAAGCCGTCGACGCCAGCGTTCCCGCAACGATGTCCCCGGCCGCGATCGGGAAGCTACTGCGACAGGACGTGGGTTTCGAGGGTGCCGTTTTCTCGGACGACCTCGAGATGAAAGCCGTGACCGATCGCTATCCCATCGAGGAAGCCGGTGTCCTGGCGATCGAAGCAGGCTGCGACCTGCTCCTGGTTTGTTCCGATCTCGAGGCCGCCGCGCGTTTGCGCGAAACGCTTGCAACCGAAGCCAGTCGCAATGTACCGTTTCGCGCGCGCCTGACCGAAGCCCGATCGCGCGCGGATGCGCTCCGGCGACGGGTCCACGACCTTCCCCCTGCCGTTCCCCTGCAAAACGCGCTAGAGAGTGCCGCAGCGCGGTCCGTAGCGGAGCGGCTTCAGCGGTTGGAACGTTAATTGGAGATCTACGGCGACACGAGCGGTCTGAGCCCGTCGGAAACAAAGGCCCTACAGCGCATCTACCGACGCAAGGTGGCCCTAGACCGGCTCACGACTCCTGAGCTGACGCGGGCGCTCGTCGGCGTCTCCCACGCCACAGGGCGACAGGTCGGCGTGCTCGTCGACCGCCGCGGCACGGTACACCACGTCATCGTCGGCAACGCGTCGAAGCTCATGCTGCCCGATGTGGGCCGTCTCCGTGCCGGTGCGGGTAGGCTCCGAGGATTGAGGCTCATCCACACTCACCTGCGCAACGAACCGCTGAGCCGAGACGACTTGGTCGACCTCACACGTTTGCACCTGGACATGGTGGTCGCGATCTGCCTTGCGCCCGGCGAAGAGCGCGCGCTGTGCGTGTACTACGGGCACAACTTCCCGGTCGTCGACGATACCAGCGAACCGCCCTTCCGAACATTCGGCCCGATTCCCTACGCGAAGGCACGGGACAACCCGGCCGAGATCATCGAAACGCTCGAGCAGGAATTTGCTCAGGCGGCCCGAGCACGCGGGGTCACCGCGAAAGACGGTCGCGCCATTCTAGTGCACGTCTGCGACAAGCGAAGCGCCGCCCAAGCCGAAGACTCGCTACGCGAGCTCGATGAGCTGGCGCGCACAGCAGGGGTCGAGGTCGCCGATCGAATCCTGCAGGTTCGTGACCGGATCGATCCACGCTATGCGCTCGGCCGCGGCAAGCTCGAAGACGCCGTGATCCGAGCGATGCAGCTCGACGCGGAGACGCTGATCTTCGACTGCGACCTTCGACCCGCCCAGGCCAACAACATCGCCCGAATGACGGACCTCAAGGTGGTCGACCGGACCCAGCTCATCCTCGACATCTTTGCGCAGCATGCCGAAACCAGGGACGGCAAGCTGCAAGTCGAGCTCGCGCAGATGCGGTATCTGCTGCCGCGTCTCGGCCAACGGGACGACGCCCTGTCGCGCCTAACCGGCGGTATCGGGGGCCGCGGCCCTGGCGAGACGAAGCTGGAGGTCGGACGGCGTCGAGCGAGGGAGCGCATCACGCGTCTTCAGTCGCAGCTCAAGCGACTGGGCCGGCAGCGAGAGCAGAGGCGGTCGCGCCGTAAGCGAAGCGGCACGCCCACGGTGGCGATCGTCGGGTACACCAACGCGGGCAAGAGCACCCTCCTCAACGCGCTAACGGGCAGCAACGTGACCGCCGAGGACAAGCTCTTTGCAACACTGGATACACGCTCACGAACGACGAGGCTCCCTTCCGGACGCGACATCATCGTCACCGACACGGTGGGCTTCATTCGCGACCTGCCCAAGGACCTGTTCGCGGCGTTCCGCGCGACGTTCGACGAGACACAGGATGCAGACCTGCTGCTACACGTGATCGACGCGTCGGACCCGTGCCGAAGCGAGCACGTCGAAACCACGGAAAAGTTGTTGGTCGACCTCGGCCTCGAACGGGTCCCGCGACTCCTGGTCTTCAACAAGTGCGACAAGCTCGAGACGCCCCATTCGACGCTGGCCGACCGCGGTGTGCCGATCAGCGCGCTGGAGCCGAGCTCGCTGGGCGGGCTCAAGGGAGCTATCGAAGACCGCATCGAGGTCTCGCATCCGATGCTGCAAGCGGACGAGCCTACTTCTTCACGACCGGCTTGATGCCGACCTTACCGTCCTTGACCACGACCTTGAAGTCGACGCGCTTGCCCTTGTGCTTGCGGTCGAGCTTGGGAACCATCTTCTTGAGGCTCTTGGCCACCATTTCGTAGTCGATTTTGTCGGTGCGCTCGTTGTTGTTTCGCTTCGCCTCGACATAGCTGTCGTAGATCTGGCGCATCCGAGCTTCGCCCGGCCCCTTGGAGCGAGCGACGATCGGGGGCGGCGCACGGCGGCTCGGCGTGATCGCCGGATTCGACTTTTCCCGCTTCTGAACCGGCCTACGTGATTGTGGCTTACTGAAGCGTGCGGCAGGCTGAGCGGACTCGGGCGCGTTGACCGGGCGAGCGCTCGTTGCGGGATTTTCCGGCGGAGACGCCTCCGGTGCTTCGACGTCGAGCGTGGCGACTTTCGACGAGGGTTCGGGCGCCTTGAGAAGCTCGTCCATCCTGTCGCTCGCGTCGGCGATCAGCTCGTCCATGTTGATGTCGGCATTCGGGTCGAGCTCGAGCGGGCCGCTACTTCGACGCGCCTTCTCGCTTTCTCGCTCTGCTCGCAATGCCTCGCGACGCCGTCGCGCGCGGAGCAAATCACGTCGATACGTGCCTTCTTCGATCTGCCGGCCAATGCGCCGCCAGTACGTCTGCAGCGTGGTGTAGCGTTGGATGAGCGTTTGAAAGCGAAACCGCAGCGCCGTGTTCCTCGGCTTTACTTTGCGCAACTCATGCAGCGCACGGTCGAACTGCTTGCGCGCGATCTGAGGCTCGATGCGCTCGATCCCTTGAAACCACTGTTCGTAGAGATGCTTGATGCGCGAGAGCTGCACCTCTGCATCCGACAACATGATTTCGAATTCTTTCGGCGTCATGACCCAACCGTCAGAGCGGCGTGACCTTCAAATTGTCGAACCAGAGGTCCGATTGCCAGTTATTGAAGCCAAAATGGTCGTGTCCACGGCCCCCAAGAGGCTCAGGGTCGTCCATTTCGAGCAAAATGTCCTCATCCACCCACACCGCCAGAGTGCCACCAATCCGCTCGATCCGAAACCGGTAGGTCGTGCCAGGCTCGACTTTGCGGACCTGGCCCACGACCCGATCGTCCCCATGCTCGTCCATCCGGGCCAACACGTTCCGTGAGTTGTTCCAGCCGCCAAAGATGATGACGTAGCTCGTCGCCGTGTAGCTGTCGGCCTTCGCATGGGACGCCCCGTCCCCAAAAATCTCGACTTTGATGTCCCCTTCGGCGCTCTCGCTCCGCACGTCGAACTCGACCCGGACGTTGCGAGGCAGAGTCCGCAGAAGCCAAAGAGGATGATTCTTGGCACCGACCACATGCAGTTCCCCGTTGTCGAGCTGCCAGTTGCCACCGGTCTTTTTGTAGGCGTTGCCGAGTTGAGAGCGGTTGAAGTCGTCGGAGAACCCGGTGCCTATTCCGGGGTCGCCCTGGGGAGTGCACGCAGCAAGCAGCAGGCACGCCAACACCGACACGACCACTGACGCTGTCATCGGGCTATTCGGGGTCGGTGCACCCATCCTCATCCAGATCCCGCCCCTCGATCGCTTCCTCGTTCGGACACTTGTCATCCACGTCCGGAATGAAGTCGTTGTCGTTGTCCGGATCCAGGCACCCGTCTTCGTCCTCGAAGCCGTCCAGATCCTCTGGCAGTCGGGGACACTCGTCTTGGGAGTCCGGAATGCCGTCTCCGTCCATGTCGTCGGTTTCCGGAGACCAGGAGACGCCGACGATCGCGCGGAAGCGTGGTTGGCCGAGGCCGCGGACGAAGCCCATGCCGACCGCAGCGGTCATGGTCACAGTATTCTTGGTCCAGCGGACCCCGATATCGCCTTCGAGGGTGTTCGTGCTTCGACCGCGAAAGGAGGTCGTGCCGCGGAGCTCGAGCAGCCCGAACAGATCTTTGGCGGGCGGAATCGGCGGCTTCAATGAGAAGCCGTATTGGAACTCCTGCCACAGCGCGTCGACGCCGAAGCGGCGCTCGTTCACCCGGTAGCGCCAACCGAACATCATTCCTGCGCCGGCGCCCAGAAGATGGAAGTCGCCGAGGAACTGTGCGTCGAACGAAAACTGCCCCTCGCTCGCGTAGAGACTGGTGCTTCCGATCGGCACGGGGATCGTCAGTAAGAGGCCCAGCCCGGGTCCGTCGGGGCGGCGCTGGATGTCGTCGGTCGGATCGCCGAAGAACCGGACCTTCGTGGTGAAGCGCGGATCCTCGACTGCAAACCCGGTGAACGACGTCCGGCCATTGACCAATCGCGCGGTCTCCCCGCTTTGATAGAGCACCAAGGGAACTTCCAATGCGAGCGACCAACGGCCGAACAGCCCAACCTCGAAGAACAGGTCGCCCGTCATTCGGTGGTCGATGACCTGCTCCCCGGTCCCGTCGGCGTACCGAATTCGAAGCGGCCTCTCCGAATACCACGTGACGAGGCCGAGATTGAATCGGGCGTGCCCCGGCGTGGCACTGCCCTGAATCCCCAAGAAACCGAACCGATCGAGTGCTGGGCGGAAGCGCTCGATGTTGAGGGCCTGCGCAGAGACCGAAGCCGAAGCGGCGAACGTCAAGACAATCCCGAGGGCGGCTACGAGGCGCGCCATGCGACCTAGCTCGTCCCCAACAGATGAGAAGTGCGGACGTTCTTCAGCGCCGCGAGCATGCTCTGTCGAACTTGCGGCGCGCGCTTCTCGAGGTCGTCGAGCATTTCCTTGACCTGCTGACGCCAGAGGTTGTCCTGCGAGCCGCAGAGGTTGCATGGGATGATGGGGAAATCCAAGTGCTCGGAGTATGCCGCGATGTCTCGCTCGGACGAATAAAGCAGCGGACGAATCACCGTGTTGCGTCCGTCATCGCTCACGAGCTTCGCGGGCATGGCGCTCAGCGACCCATTGAACATCATGTTTAGCATGAGCGTCTCGATCGCATCGTCTCGATGATGCCCGAGCGCAATCTTCGTGCAGCCCAGGCTCTGCGCGGCATTGTAGAGAATGCCGCGGCGCAGCCTGGAGCACATACTGCAATAGGTCTGCCCTTCTGGAATCACCTTGGTCACCACTTGATAGGTGTCCTTGCGCACGATCCGATGTTCGTAGCCTCGTTCGCGAAGCCACGCCTCGAGCGCCGTTCCATCGTAGCCAGGCTGCCCCTGATCCAGATGCACGGCGACAATCTCGAACGGCACAGGTGCTCTCTTGCGCGCGCGATCGAGCAGATGCAGCAGCGTATAGCTGTCCTTGCCGCCACTGATCGCGACCATCACACGATCGCCGGGCTCGATGAGCTGGTAGTCCGCAATGCAGCGCCCCATCTCGCGAGCGAGTCGCTTTTCCAAAGTGGCCTGACCCACGGGCGATGGGTACCTGGGGAGCGCCCGCCCCGCAAGGCTCCCGCTCACTTGGCTCTTCGAAGCGCGACGGCGCGCGCGTGCCCCTCGAGGCCTTCGAGGCGCGCGAGCCCCTCGAGGAGATCGGCCTGGCCGGTGATGGCAGCCTGCGAGTACCGAATCAGCGACGAACGGACCACGAAGTCATAGACGCCCAACGGCGACGCGTATCGGACGGCCCCGCCTGTGGGCAGCACGTGACTCGGCCCGGCTGCGTAGTCCCCGGCAGCCTCGGGGGTGTGGTAGCCGAGGAAGATCGCACCGGCAGCTCCGATCCGATCGAGCATCGCTTCGGAATCGGCGACCGACAGGCTCAAGTGCTCAGCCGCCAGCACGGTTGCAGCACGGCCGGCCTCGTCCAAGTCGCGAACGACGAAGCAGTACCCGTTGTTGCGCACCGCCGCCTCGGCGATCGCTCTTCGAGGGAGCGCCGCGAGCTGCCGTTCGAGCGCCGCGTCTACCGCGTCGGCTTGTGCGCGCGAGAGCACCACGGCGAGCGGATACGCAGCCTCGTCATGCTCGGCCTGAGACAACAGATCGGCTGCGACGATCTCCGGGTCGGCTCCATCATCGGCGACGACGAGGATCTCGCTTGGCCCTGCAATCGAATCGATATCGACTACGCCGAACACCAGCCGCTTCGCGCACGCGACGTAGATGTTGCCGGGGCCGACAACCTTGTCGACCCGTGCGATCGACTCGGTGCCATACGCGACGGCCGCAATGGCTTGCGCTCCGCCCGCATCCACCACATCGGTCACCCCTGCGATGTCGGCCGCTGCCAAGATCTCTGGCGTGGGGTTCGGTGTGATTAGGACGATTCGCTCCACGCCAGCAACCGTCGCCGGAATCGCAGTCATCAGCACCGTGGACGGATATCGGGCTTTGCCGCCTGGCGCGTACACCGCCGCGGCGGCTAGCGGTTGGACCCGTTGGCCCAGCTCGACGCCATCCTCTTCGTAGCGGAACCCCGGCTCTCGCTGATGCTCGTGATAGCGGCGAATGCGCTCACCGGCTGCTTCCAGCGCTTCGCGAGTGGCGGGATCGACCGCACGCGCCTCTTCCAACCAAGCGTCGCGACTCAGAACGAGCGACTGAGGACGCCGGCGGTCGAATCGCTCGGTGTAGTCGAGAACCGCCTCATCACCCCGCGCACGGACCGCATCGAGGATCTCGCGCACATCGGGCTCGACGCGAGCGAGATCTTCGTCGCCGCGGCGGCTCAAAGACGCTAACGTGTCTTCGTAGCCAGCCTGTCCCTGCTCGTAGATGGTGAGCATTTGCTGGTTCTAGCGGGCCGGACCATGGGGTCAACCACGCGACCTTGCCCTCGGGGGTGGAAAGTGTTCAGACTTCGCCGATCATGAACGTGCGCTTGTACAACACCCTCACGGGCCAAAAGGAGCCCTTCGAACCGGCCGAACCCGACCACGCCCGCGTCTATGTCTGCGGCCCGACGGTCTACGACTACGCGCATCTGGGGCACGCCCGCTGCTACGTCGTCTACGACGTGCTGGTCCGACACCTGCGGGCCATTGGGATGAAGGTCACCTACGTCCGAAACGTCACCGACATTGATGACAAGATCCTCAAGCGTGCCGCGGAGACGGGCACGGAGCCGACCGCGCTCGCGGCACGTTTCGCCGACGCGTACTCGGAGGACATGCACCGGCTTGGTAACCTCGACCCTGACGTCGAACCACGCGTCAGCACCCATCTCGAAGACATCTTCGCGCTCGTTCAGCGGCTGGTCGATGGAGGTCACGCGTACGTCTCGGATGGTGACGTCTACTTCTCGGTCGAGTCGTTCTCCGACTACGGCAAGCTCAGCCATCGCGACCTCACCCAAATGAAGCTCGGGGCGAGCGAACGACTCGACGAGGCGAAGGCCGCGCGCAAGCGCCACCCCGCCGACTTTGCCTTGTGGAAGAAGAGCGAAGAGGGCGCGTGGGGTTGGGAGAGCCCGTGGGGGCGCGGCCGCCCTGGCTGGCACATCGAGTGCTCGGCAATGTCGATGAAGCACCTCGGCGATACGCTCGATCTCCATGGAGGCGGCCTCGATCTGGTGTTCCCACACCATGAAAACGAAATCGCCCAGAGCGAGGCCGCGACCGGCAAGCCGTTTGCGCGATGTTGGATGCACAACGGTTTCGTCGAGGTCGACAAAGAGAAGATGAGCAAGAGCCTCGGCAACTTCTTCACCGCACGAGACTTGTTCGACCGCGTCGAACCGGAAGCGATCCGTTACTTCATGATGACGGTGCACTACCGCGCCCCGCTGAATCTCGATTGGACGCTGGACGACGCCGGCAACGTGACCGGGTTCCCGCAGTTCGAAGAAGCGGAGCGGCGGTTGGCTTATCTCTACAAGACGAAGCAGCGGCTCGACGGACTTCCCCCGAAGCGGGTGGTCGATGGCGACGGAGCTATCCCGCAGGAGATCGCCGGCTTCGCCGAAGCGCTCCGTGAATCGTTGGATGACGACCTCAACATGCCCGTCGCGCTCGCCAAGCTGGCCGACTTCCTCAAGGCGGTAAACGAGCTCTGTGACAAGACGATGATGAAGAAGGGCAAGGCGGCCCGGAGCTCCGTGGAGCAAGCGCAGGCGGGGTTCCGCGCGCTCGAAGCTGAGCTCGGAGTCGGTGCAGAGGCTGCCGACGCGATCCTTCTGCGCATCCGGGACCGCGGGGCCAAGGCGCGCGGCCTGAGTGCCGCAGGCATTGAGCAGCACATCACGGACCGCACAGAGGCCAGAAAGTCCAAGGACTTCGCAGAGGCCGACCGTATTCGGGACGAGCTGGCGGCACAGGGTGTGGAGCTCCTGGATGGCCCCGAAGGGACGGGTTGGACCATCGCCGACTGATGAGAGTATCAGGTAGGCGGCTCTGAGCGGTCCCAGATTCCGTATTTGTCAGAGTTTCGCGGCGACCCGAATCTGTCGCTGGCCCGTTCCGTGTGGCACCCTGATAGTTCCTTGGAGCATCAAGCTTTGACGTCGTCTGTCCCAAAGCCATTGGCGGAAGGCACCTTGAGTGCGACGCCGTTCGGCCATGTACTCCTGTCCATCCAGGAGAAGGGGCTCTCTGGGACCCTCGCCATCTGGCCGGACGACGACCGAGCTGGACAAGACCGCATCCTGTTTCGAGCAGGCGCCCCGTCGGCGGGTCGATTCCTCGACCCTGCGGCTGACCTCGAACGAGGCCTGCTTGGCGTCTTTCATCGGGACAAGGGTCCGTACGCCTTCTACGAAGCAGACTTGGTCGGCGACAGCGACGGCGTACTCCGCGGACAAGTCGACATTCTCGCGCTCATTGCGACTGCTCTTCGCGGCGACGTCCCGAAAGACGCGATGGTGCGAGTGACTCGAAAGCTCGGCCTCGATCGCCAGCGCATAAAGAGGGGGGCTCCTTTGCCGAGACTCGCGCTTCAGTCGAACGAGATGGCTTTCGTGGAACTCATGCGTGCAGAGCCGGCGACGGCGGCGATTCTCATCGAGCAGTTCGGCGACCCGAAAGTCGCGCAGCGCATGCTTTACTTGCTCGCGATCACGAAATGCCTGGAACCATACCGCCCGGTCTCGCAACAAAAGCTCAGGGCGGTTTCGTCTTCTTCACAGCGCACGCAGCGTGCGTCGACTCCTCCGGGTGCGCCCAAGTCGACGCGCTCTTCAGGAAGCATGTTGCCCCCAACGGAGCGCGGCTCGTCTCCGCCAGGAGCGCGCGAGTCGTTTCTTCCTGGAGGGGATTCGGTCCTACCGGCCTCGATTAGCAACCTGCCTCCGGCAAAGACGCTCTCGGGCGAAATCGTCGCCCCTCGCGCGTTACCAGGGCAGCCCCCGCCCGGGCTGAACGCCGAGCACCTGAAGCGATGGGAAGAGGTCGCGCGGGTCATCGGGATGATGGACCGTCAGAATTATTTTGAGATGCTCGGCGTGAAGGAATCGGCCCATACCAACGACATCAGCAAGAAGTACATGGCGCTTGCGAAGCAATGGCACCCCGACCGCCTGCCCGCTGAGCTGTCGGAGCTGCGCCCCTGGGTGGAGGAGATCTTCCACCTGTTTACCGTGGCTAGCGACACGCTCGGCGACACGAAGAAGCGGATCGACTACCAAAAAACCGTGATGCAGGGCGGCGGAACGCCTGAATCCGAGCGCAAGCTCACCGTGATGGTCGAGGCGGCGATCAACTTCCAGAAGGTCGACGTGCTGGTGAAGCGACGACGGTACGACGACGCGCTGGAGATCTGCGACGCGGCCATGTTGGTCGTTCGCAAGGAAGCCGACTACCCGGCTATGAAGGCGTGGATCCTCTTGCTGCGCGACGGCCTCGAAGAAGAAGAGGTCGCCAACGAAGTCCGCAACCTGCTTCGCAAGACCTTTGCGATCAACTCCGACCACGTGCACGGCCACTTCGTGCGGGCGCATTTCTTGAAGAGACAGGGCGACCACGATAAGGCGCTGCAGCATTTCAAGAAAGTCGCCAAGCTCGACCCAAAGAACCTCGAGGCCCTACGCGAAGTCCGCGTCGGCAACATGCGCCGATCAAGAGGCCGTAGCAGCGCCCCACCCCCAGCCCGCGGGGACAGCAAGCGCCCGAGCCTGTTCGGCAAGTTCTTCAAGAAGTAAGACTCGGACGCGCGTCGACGGCCGCCGGCGCCCGCGGCTGTTCCACCGGCGCGGCACGGCCAACTTCGCGAAATCTCTTCGCACCCCTCTGGCACGCGATCTGCACCACCGCGCTCCATGGATGGCCCCCGCGAACGCATTGCCCGCCTCGGTGCGGCAGCCCTGTCTGATTCCGAGCTTCTCGCGGTGCTTCTTGGCACGGGGCGGGCCGGCGAGGATGTGGCCTTGCTGGCGGCTAGGGTTCTCGAGGAAACGGGCGGGCTTTGGGCTCTTGCTCGTATGAGCGTCGCTGAGATCACACGCCTGGCGGGTATCGGTCCGGCCAAGGCCGCGCGCGTGGCGGCGGCGTTCGAGACAGGTTCACGTGGATTGATGTCCCCCGACGCGGCCGCCTCGCCGCTTTCGAACAGCGAAATGGTGTTCCTACGGCACGGAAGGCGCCTCATGACGAGCCCGATAGAGAGGTTTCTCGTCATCTCGGTGGACGCGGAGAACCGCGCGCGAGCAGAGCGTGAGGTGGCCCGAGGTGGGCGCACCACCTGCCAGGTCGATCCGGCCGAGGTCTTCCGTTTCCTGGTCTCCGAATCGGCCTCCGGCGCGATTTTCGTCCACAACCACCCGAGCGGCGACCCCGAGCCGAGCCCACAGGACCTCGAACTCACCGAGCGGCTGGTCGCCGCGGGGGCTCTGCTCGACATTCGGGTGCTCGATCACGTCGTCGTGGGGAGCGGAAGATACACCAGCCTTCGCGACGCTGGCCTTTGGCCGAGTACCCCTGTAAAATCAATCCATTCCATGGGTTTCACGGGCTGATTGGGGCGACTTGACACCCCCTCGGGCGCGTGCTTTCTTCCCGCCCTCTTATTTCTCGGGAGCATTGCTGTGAAGCGGACCTATCAACCACATCGTAAGCGCCGTCTTCGGACACACGGGTTCCGCGCGCGTATGAAGACCAGAGGCGGACGGGCCATCATCAACGCTCGTCGTCGCAAGGGGCGCACGCGCCTCACCGTGTCCTGCTACAAAAAGTAGCCCGAAATGGTACAAGGATGCCGCGCGCATCGGAAACGATCGGGACTCCGAGCGACACGCCGCAGCGGTTTCGACGCGGCGATCGGCTGAAGAAGCGTTACGAATTCAAGCAGGCACAACTCAGCGGGCGACGAATCCACACTCCCCACTTTCTCATCGTCGTCCAACCAAATGCACTACAAAACACGCGACTTGGGATCACCGTGACGAAGAAAGTGGGCACCGCAGTCGAGAGAAACCGCATCAAGCGGGTGGTGCGTGAGGTGTTCCGGCGGAACCGGCGGCTGTTTCCAGCCTCCCATGACCTGGTGTTCATCGCGAAGCGTGGCTCCACGGGCATCGACTACGGCTCTCTGTTGACCGAGCTGAATCGCGCGGCAAAGAAGCTGCGACCCAAGGCGGCACGATGATCCGGGCGGCACTCCTGCTCTTGATTCGCCTTTATCAAATGACGCTTTCACGTCTGCTCGGCCCCTCCTGCCGGTTCGAGCCCTCTTGCTCGCACTACACGGCCACGTGCATCGAGCGCTTCGGCGCACTGCATGGTTCGTGGCTCGGGATCAAGCGGATCGGACGTTGCCACCCGCTGAACCCGGGTGGATTCGACCCGCCGCCCCATCCCGATCACCGGCACCATCACTGCCACGAGGCGAACCATGGATGATCGCAAGCAACCACCGGTCGGCCTCATGCTGCTACCGTTGCTCGCGCTCGGCGCGATGCTGGCCGTTCAGTATTTCGCGCCCCCCAAGGCCCAGACCGAAGAGCCCGCCGCGGAGCAGGCCCCCGAGCAGGCCGCCGATCTGGGCGAAGATACCGCGCAGCTCTCGTCCGCCCACTCACGGTCGAGGGCCGAATTGCAGCAGCTCTTCCGCCTCGAAGACGATCGGCTGGTCGCGTCGTTTACCGATCTGAACACCGCCATGGCGAGCCTGCACGTGAAGGGGGAGCGCTACCTCGACGAGGAGGGCAACCCGTTCGAGCTGGTGACCACAGACAAAGAGTCGTACCTGCCATTTGCGCCCTCGTTCTCAGGCGTGACCGTTCCGGCCGATGCCCGTTGGCGGGTCGTCGAGTCTTCGAACAAACGGCTCCGCTTCGAATGGGCGGGCGACGGAGTTTCGGTCACCCGCACGTGGGAGCTCGCCGAGCCGCCCTACCAACTCCGTTCCTCCATCGAGGTCCGTAACGACGATTCCAGCGCGAGGTCGGTCGGCCTGGACATCACGTCCGCGCACTACGTCCGACGAGAAGACGAAGAGGGCGGTTTCTTTGGACGCCCGTCCCCGGCTTTGAGCCACGGAATCTGCCAGCAAGGCGACGAAACGATTCGCGAAGACCGCGATGGCCTTCTGAGCGAGGACGCGACGCGGCCATTGCAACCTCATTCCCACGGGCCCGGGGTCGAATACGTCGCGCTCAGCAGCGTGTACTTCGCCATCATCGCGGCGCCCGAAGGGGAGACCGCCGAGCGCTGCGACATGCTGTCGAGCGATCGCGGCGGCACCGTGCAAGACCCAGATGGTAGCCTTTTTGAAGCCAAGCTTGCCTACGCTCCTCGGGAAATAGGCCCCGGCGAAGCCACCACTTTCCACACCGCAGTGTACGCCGGCCCCAAAGACTACAACGCGCTTCAGCAGTTTGGGCACCTCGCCTCGAACGTCATCGACCTCGGCTGGTTCAGCTTCATCGCACGAGGGATGAGCTGGTTACTGCGAACGATCTACGGCTTCATCGGCAACTGGGGCGTAGCGATCATCTTACTCACCCTTCTCGTCCGAGTGCTGCTCCTGCCAGCCGTCATTCCGCAGTTCCGCAACATGGCGAAGCAGCGCGCCCTCAAGCCCGAAATCGACAAGATCAACGAGCTCTACAAAGACGATCGCGAGAAAAAGGGCGCCGCGATGATGGAGCTCTGGCGCAAGCACAAGGTTAACCCGCTTGGCGGTTGTCTTCCTGTCCTGTTGCAGATGCCGATCTTCTTCGCCCTCTATCAGACGCTTTCGACGAGCATCGAACTCTACCACGCACCGTTCATCTGGTGGTGGGTCGACCTGTCTTCCCCCGACCCGATGTACGTGCTGCCAATCATCCTCGGCGCACTGATGTTCATTCAGCAGAAGCTGACGCCGGTCCAAATGGACGCGACGCAGGCCAAGGTCATGCTCTACGCGATGCCTCTGATGATGACGTTCTTCATGCTGCTGCTCCCGACCGGCCTGTGCCTGTACATGGTGACCAGCTCCGCCATCGGCATCACACAGCAGCGATACATGTACTGGAAGATGGACCAAGAGACGTCGGCCCTGGCGACCGTATCCGACGACAGCGATGACGATGATAGCGATCAAGCGGCTGACGAGTCAGAGGCCGCCGCACCCAAGCGGGCCAAGCCCCGCAGAAAGAAGAGGAGCCGCCGTGGACGAGCTTAAAGGTAAACCGCGCGACGGAGCGCTGATTCTCGATCAGTCAACGCAGGATGACCCCTCCCGCTACGCTGGAGACGGCAAAGCCGAAGAGGCGGCGGAGATTCTCGAGGAGCTCATCAATCTGATGGACCTCGATGTTCAGGTTGATATCCGTTCCGACGCCGAGCGAATCGAGCTCGACGTCACTGGGGAGGACTCCGGCCGCGTGATCGGCAAGAAGGGCGCCGCGCTAGACGCCCTTCAGTTCCTGATCAACAAGATGGTCAACCGCTTCCCCGAAGGACGGCGCCACGTCATCGTCGATTCCGGAGACTATCGCGAGCGCCACGACGACGGCCTCGTCTCAATGGCCAAGCGCCAGGCCCACCGCGCCGTCGACGAGGGCAAAGTCATGACCCTCCAACCGATGAACGCCCGCGATCGGCGGGTGATTCATATGTCGCTGGCGAAGTTCGACGGGGTGAGCACGATGTCTCAGGGCGAAGGTACGCGGAGGCGCATCCAAATCATACCGGCGCGAAATCGCCGGTAACCGCTAGCGACGGTACGCCAGGATCGACCTCGGCGCGCCGCTAGACGGAACTTGGTAGTCCAGCCGGCGCTCCAACCGTAGCTCGCCGGTGGCGACGACCTCCGTCCCCGCAGTCAACACCCACACCTCGTCCGCCAACCGCGCGCCAATCGGTAGCCACTCTTCCGGCGAAAACGTCGCCCGCGAAAGTGCAACACCGAACGGCGCGCCCGCGACGACCGGCTTGGCCGGATCGATCTTTTGCTCGAGCATCGTCGCGCGTCCCGCAAGTCCCACCGTCCCCGCCGCCGTCCGCAAGAATGCGGTCCGAATCCGCCTTGGCTCGACGAGCGTCCCGCTGAGCGTCTCCTCCGACAGCAGGATCGGGATCGTCGGTGCGCCCACCCCTGCGCCAACGTCGACCAGCGAAGCCAGGCCCGCAGTCCACCCCGCTGCGATCACGTGCGCAGCATCGAGAAACAAGATTTCGGCAAGCTCGGTGTCGGTGCGGGCCGAGGTGAGATCCGTTCGCGCGCCCCAGGCTTGGACGACGTCGAAAAACGGGCCCCACCCGCTTGGCTCGGGCATTCCGACCGCTTCGCACACAGCTCGAATGGCGGCGGCGCCGCTCATCCCTGCCGCGCCTCGTGCCACGCGGTCTTCAGTTGGGCCATATCGGTATAGCGATCCTCCTTGTGGCGATGCATGGCCTTGCCGACCACCTGTGCGATCGCATCTGGGATGTCGGCGACGGCGTCGATCGGAAGGCAGTCACCGGCGTCGATCTTCATCATGAGGCGGCCGACGTGCCCGTCGTGAAACGGCTTCTGCGCGCTCAGCGCCTCATAGAGGACGACACCAAGCCCATAGACATCGATGCGTTGATCGACGTCCGCTTTTCCGGTCAGCACTTCGGGAGCCATGTAGGCCGGAGTCCCGCTGATCTCGCCCGTGGCTGTCAGCCGATCGAGACCGAGGATCTTCGACGCACCAAAGTCCACGAGGCGAGGAGCTCCGTCTTCGGGCCAGACGACGTTCGCGGGCTTTAGGTCTCCGTGAAGAACGCCATGCTGGTGGACGGCGCCCAAGCCACCACAAAGCGCGTCGATCAACGTGTCGACCTCCCCGATACGGAGCGAGCCTCTCGACAAACGCTCCGCGAGGGTCTCCCCGTCGACGTACTCGGTCACGAGGAAGACCACCCCGTCGTCGTCGATCCCGAGCTCGAGCAGTCGGACGATGGCCGGATGGTCGAGCGCCTTGAGCACCGCCCCTTCCCTGCGAAACCTTCTGCGCATCGACTCGTCGGAGAGGTACTCCGCCCGCAGAACCTTGACCGCTGCCTTGGATCCCTCGACCCGATCGAACGCTTCGAACACATCGCCCATCGCCCCATGGGCGACTTCCGCGACCAACTCGTAGCGGTCCGCGAGGGTGGTGCCGAGACCAATGCTTCCTGGGTCCGTCATCTGTCGGAGAGAAGATACCTCTCTTCGCAAACTCGCCCAACTGACGTACGCTGCCTCCGCTAATGTCGCAGCCCAACCTCAACCGAGCTCTCCGGAAATTGTACGGAGAGCCCGTGCCCTCGACGGAGGTCATCAAACTCCGAGGGGATGCTTCGACGAGAAGCTATTTTCGCATCCGCGCCGCAAATGCTCCTACCGGGAGTCCTGCGAGCATCATCGCCATGCAGCTGCCCGAGGGCGCCTTGGGCAGCGACGAGGGGGGCAAGCAGCCCGACAGTCAGCGGCTGCCGTTTCTCGAGGTCGCCGAACTGCTCGAATCGAAGGGCCTTCCGGTCCCGTCGATCTACGTCGAAGACCTCGCCAACCGGATCATTCTGCTCGAGGACCTCGGCGACGTGACCTTCGAGCAACGGCTACGTCGTTCGCCGCGCGCGGATTGGGAGCGACTCTACGGCGCCGCGATCGATCTGCTCGCCGACCTGCACGAGCGATGCCTCGATCTACCGGAAGGCTCGATCGTCGCGCAGCGCAGCTTCGACCGCGAGCTGCTCGACTGGGAGCTCGATCACTTTCGGGAGTGGGGGCTCGAAGCCCCGTTTGGCGTAGGCGATTCCGACCAAACCGCGACGCTCCGCAGCGCGTTTTCGAGGATCGTGAGCGAGATCGAGGCCATGCCCTACGGGTTCGTCCACCGAGACTATCAATCGAAGAACCTGATGGTAGGACCCACGGGCGGGCTCACGCTCATCGATTTCCAGGATGCGCTGCTCGGGCCTCGGGCGTACGACCTGGTCGCCCTGCTCTGCGATTCCTACGTGTCCCTCGACGTGGAGCTGCAGGAATCGATGATCGAGCGCTATGCCGCACTGCGTCGCATCGATCTCGCCACACTTCGCCTGGAATTCTGGCACGTCGCGCTCCATCGCAAGCTCAAAGATGCCGGTCGCTTCATCTATATCGACCGAGTCCGCAAGAACCCCGACTTCCTGCAGTGGTTCCCCCAGAGCCTCGTCTATGTCGGACGCGCGCTTGGGCAGGCTCCTGGCTTCGGGGCGCTCGACCGTCTCTTGAGGGAAACAATTCCAGGGTTTCCCGACGCAGTCCCACAACCTGCCTCTGCGATGGAATAGACCCCCCAGACCCGGCGTTCATCCCATGAGCTACGGGGGGTGAAACCGACCACCAAACTGTACTCTCTCCTCTCCCACTATCCGACATCACCACCCTCGGTTTCACCCCCTGCTCTCCTTGTCCGGGCCGGGAACTTCTTGCGGGCACCCATCAGAGCAGTACACTTTGACCTCGCCTTCATGAGAACCCTCCTCCAGGTACTGGCCATTGCGGCAATGCTGCTGCTTGACGCGGCATCGGCAGATGCAGCGGACTGCGGCTGCGAACGTCTTTCAGCAGAGGGTTGTAGCGACAGCGCGCAGATGCGCGAGGCACCTGCCGTGCCGCCTTTGTGGTGCGAACGCTCGGACGACCCGCGCTGCATGCCTGCGAGCACGCACGGCACCTCTGCCAGCACGCTGGTGCCCGTGGCCATGAGCTTTGGCCAACCGATTCATTGGAACACACCTCCCCGCACCGGCATCCGATTGGATGTCGCGGTGGACGGAAACGCGCGGCCCGAACACTCACGCAGAGTCGAACGACCACCTCGCTAGCACCGGCCGCCTTTCTTGGGCGGTCGTCCCGGCATTTGGTTTGTTCATTCGAACGTTGAGTTTTGTTTCAAGCTCGTCGCGAAGGCGCGGCGGGAGGATAAAGATATGAGTAAAGGTTCATCAATTCTATTGGCCATCGTAATGGCCATCGGCGGGTTCGCACTCGGACACGTCGTAGGTTCGGGGTCCGGTACGGACACCGGCGTCGCTGAAGAGGTGCAAGCCGCCGCGGACGTGGACGTTCCGAGCGACGTCGAACGGTTTCAAGGTCCCCGTCACCGACGCCATGCCCTCCAAGGGGCCCAAGGACGCGTTGGTCACTATCGTTGAGTTCAGCGAGTTCCAATGCCCCTTCTGCTCTCGGGTCTTGCCGACGACAAAGGAAGTCGTGGACACGTACGGCGACAAGGTCCGCATCGTGTGGCGCAACAACCCGCTGTCGTTCCACCCGAACGCAGGCCCCGCGGCTGCGGTGGCGATGGAAGCCAACGCGCAGGGCGGTAGCGAGAAGTTCTGGGAGATGCACGATGTGCTTTTCGCGAACCAGAAGGCGCTTGGACGCGCCGAGCTCGAGGGCTACGCCGAGAAGGCAGGTCTCGACATGGCGGGGGTGAAGAAGGCGCTCGATGAAGGTACGCATTCGAAGGCCATCGCGGACGACCAGGCCATCGCGGCTCAGCTCGGTGCGAGGGGCACACCGTACTTCTTCATCAACGGACGCACCCTCCGAGGCGCGCAGCCGTTCGCAGCGTTCAAGACGGTCATCGATGAAGAGATCGCGACGGCCGAAGGTCTCCTCAAATCAGGCGTGAAGAAGGAACAGATCTACGCCACTGTGACCAAGAACGGCCTCACCAAAGCTGCTGCTCCAAAGCCGGCGGCGGCAAAGCCGGGTCAGCCGGACCCCAAGGCCGTGTACAAGGTCCCACTCAAGGGCAACGAGCCGCAAAAGGGTCCGGACGATGCGCTCGTGACCATTGTCGAGATCAGCGATTTCGAGTGCCCGTTCTGCAGCCGCGTGGGACCGACCCTCAAGTCCGTGGTGGAGAAGTACGGCAAAGACGTTCGGGTCGTGTGGATGAACAACCCGCTCCCGTTCCACAAGAACGCCAAGCCCGCGGCCAACGCCGCTCTCGAAGCCCACGCACAGAAGGGCGACAAGGCCTTCTGGGCTATGCACGACAAGCTGTTCGCGAATCAGAAAGCCCTCACGACCGACAACCTCGAGGCATGGGCCAAGGAGCTCGGGCTGAACGCGGCCAAGTTCAAGAAGGCACTCGCGGAAGACAAGTACGCCAAGACGATCCAAGAGCAGCAGGCGCTCGCCAGCAGCTTGGGCGCCCGTGGCACCCCGGCGTTCTTCATCAACGGTCGTAACCTCCGTGGCGCTCAGCCTCTGCCGGCCTTCACCGCGGTGATCGACGAGGAACTCGCCAAGGCCAAGGCACTCGTCGCCAAGGGCACGCCGAAGGCCAAGGTCTACGAGACGATCATCGCCACGGGTGAGACCGCCCCGAAGACCGCAGCGCCCGCTGCGGCTGCCAAGCCGGATGCCAACAAGGTCTACGACATCCCGCTTCCGAAGAAGGCTCCCTCCAAGGGTGCCAAGAAGGCCAAGGTCGTGATCCAGGAGTTCAGCGACTTCCAGTGCCCCTTCTGCAGCCGGGTCAATCCTTCCATCGCCCAGGTGATGAAGGAGTACGGCGACAAGGTGCAGCTCGTATGGCGCGACTACCCGCTACCGTTCCACAAGGACGCGGGGCCCGCAGCACAGGCGGCTCGTGAGGTGTTTGCTCAGAAGGGCGACAAGGCGTTCTGGGCGTACCACGATCTCCTTTTCCAGAACCAGAAGACGCTTTCGCGAGAGAATCTCGAGAAATTCGCGGAGCAGGTCGGCGGAATCAACATGAAGGCCTTCAAGGCGGCGCTCGACTCGGAGAAGCACAAGGCCGGCGTCGAGGCCGACGTGGCGGCCGTGGCCAAGGCTGGCGCGCGCATCGGTACGCCGTCGTTCTTCATCAACGGGAAGCTGCTTCAGGGCGCCCAGCCCTACCCGGCATTCAAGGCCGCGATCGACGCAGCGCTCAAGTAGTCGCGCGTAGACGATCAGAAAAGGGGCAGGTCCGCACGTCGGGCCTGCCCCTTCCTTTTGACACGGCGGGATCGACACACTACATTCCGCCTCGTTCTGAAAACTAAAGTATTTTCAAGGTGTTGACGCATGGTTCGAGCGAAAGCTGCTGCCGCTAAACGACCCCCCAAAAAGGCGACCGTCGAACAGCTCTATTTTCGGAGCGACAGTGCTTACCTGTGCCTTCTGCTGAACCGTCGCACGCGATCGATTCGCGTGATCGACTTCCGCGCAGGCGCACTCCCGGCAAAGCGCCTCTACATTCAGTCCGTCGCGACCCAAGAGAACGTCGAGAAGGTCATTACCCTCGTCGAAAAAGACGAGGTCTCTTCGTGGACGCGCGTCGGCTTCGTACGCGAAGGAACCATCCCCGGTTTCTACAAGCGCAGTGATGGGCATCTATGCGGATGCGTGATCGGCGACAAGACCGCGTCGATCGAAGTCACCGACGCGTCGGCCAAGCTCACCGAGCGAACGATCAACGCCGCAAAGAAGGCCGCAGAAGACATCCCTGACAAGATCAAGGGCGCCTCGGTTCGATCTGCGACCGAAAAGGATGCTCTCTCTGCCCGTGACACCGCGTGGCGCAAGAATCCAGCGTTCGGCTCGTTCGACATGTTCGGGCGAGACGCCAAGCGTGTCTACTACGACGCGAGCGTTCGTCGCAGCAAGACCAACTACCTCTCGGCCGAGTTCCAGGACTGCTTCGGGCACGCCCTCGTCGAAGTGCTGCGCCTGCCAACGAGCGAGACCGAAACCCTAGCCGTGATTGCCGGCCTCCGTACTCTTGCGGAAAGCCTCCAAGAGCGAGGGATCGTGGCCATGTTTGCCTTCGCCCCGAACGACAACGTCGAGATTTCGACCGCGTTCGTCGCTGCCGGCTACCGCAAGACGGGGCTCCTCGCACAGGGGATTGTCGACGGTGACGACGGCCGCAAAGACGCCATTCTGTGGACTCACAAGTTCGTCGACGCGCTTGCTGCGGAATACGAGTAAGCCGACCACGATGCCAACCTACGATTACAGCTGCGACAATTGCGGTCACGAGTTTGAGCGCCAGCAGCGCATCACCGAAAAGCCCCTCAAGAAGTGCCCGAAGTGCGGCAAGGACGAGGCCCGCCGCATGATCGGCGGCGGCAGCTTCATTCTCAAGGGCGGCGGTTGGGAGTCCGATTTATACTCGGGCCCCTCGAACCGATCGAAGAGCGCCACCAAGAAGAGCGACGACTCGAGCTCGTCGTCTTCGAGCAGTAGCTCCTCGAAGGCTGACTCGAAGAGCAGCGCGCCGAAGTCCGACTCCAAGAGCAAGTCGGACTCGTAGGAGCAACAGGCGCCGGTTGGATCCGGAACCCTTGTGCGGTCCCTCTGGCTCCCACTGCCGACGTTGACTACTTGCGGTCGTACTTCTTGTAGACGTCCTTGCGGTTGCCGGCATCGAAAACATGGATGATGAGCTGGCCGGCGACAACTTCGTAGATGATCCGATACGAGGAGAAGCGGATCCTCCGTCGAGTTGCGTAACCCCTGAGTGCCTTCGAGCTCGGCGGATAGGGATCCTTCGCGAGCTGCTTGATCACATCGAGCAACTTCCCGCGGCGCACGCGATCGATTTTGGATAGGCTTTTGAGCGCTTCCTCGTGGATCTTGATTTCGTACTCTCGAGTCAAAGCTCGAGCGCGCGTTTCGCTTCATCCAACGCCAAGAACGCGCCCTCGTCGCGACGCCGCTCGATCAGCTCGAGATCCTCAGCGTCTTCGAGCCACGAGGCGAGCGCCACCTGAATGACCGCTTGCTTAGACATACCCGACCGCTCGACGTACGCGTTGAGCAGGTCGAGGAGCTCCGGGTCGATTCGGCTCGTGAGCTTTGCGAGTTCAGCCATCTCCCAAGGATAGCCCCCTAGCCGGCAATTGCCAGCAATTGCCGGTAATTGCTAAATAGTCGGTGATTACAAATGCTTGCGCATGAGACAGCACGCGTCACGCACTGTTATCGGCCACCGCTGCCCGAGGTTTCCTTCATTTGAACCTTGTACCTAGTGAAGGCACCGGATCGCAGGCAACGAACGCTCGCATGAAGAACGCCACGCATGCAGCTCACGGGGGATGGCATCACGCAAGCTCAACTCGGGTGAGATCGCTAGATCGCTCGGCGAAAACTCTACCTCGAGCATGCGTTCCCTTCGATGTTTGCTTTCTGTACAAAGCGCTTTCACATGTCGGAGGCGGTTGCGGCGAGGCGCATCCGAGCAGGTCGCGCGACCTGTCGTTTTCCCTGCATTTTGGGCATGGTCGCGCGCGGGGAGCTCCACCTCAGCGGGATCCATCAGCTGGCCGGGCACCTGACCGATGAGAACCATGAGGAGGTGCTTCGGCGCGCCAAACACAAGAGCATGCGCGAGATTGAACGGCTGGTTGCGGAGGTCTCGCCGAAACCCGATGTGCGTTCTTCGATTCGCGCGCTGCCGGTTAAAGCGGCGCTGACGGACAGGCCGCGCTCTAAGGTGACCACCGCGACCAAGAAGACTCGGGCGATCCCTGCTCGAGTCCGGCGTGAGGGGTTCGAGCGGGACGCAGGACAATGCAGGTTCGTGGACTGTGAGGGGCGGCGGTGCGAATCGACGTGGAAAGTCGAATTTCATCACCGCGTTCCCTACGCAAGAGGCGGCTCGCACAGCGCAGCCAACATCCAGCTTCGATGCAGGGCCCACAATCAATACGAAGCGGAACTGGAGTACGGCGAGCTTTTCATGGTGACGCGCCGGCGGTCAGCGTCGCCGGATCCGCCCGGTAGATGACGCCCCGCGCCCATACCGTTGACTATTACGTATAGACGCTCTCTTTCGGTACCTAGGCAACTTCCGACACGTCGAAGTCCGGAAACAGGAGAACCGCAGGATGCACCTTGAGGGCCTTCGCCAATACGAGCGCACGCTCACGGCCCATTTCTCTCGCTCCGGTTTCAAGCGCGGACAGATTCGACTGCGCCATGCCCGTCAACGTGGCCAACTCAGTCTGCGTGAGCTCCTGCAGCTCGCGGACCGTGCGAAGCATCTCCCCTGGTGTAACGGAGATGCCGACGCGCGCCGGCAGCAAATCCG